>Ga0105241_10000048_pt1 | contig 96112 bp, 65 predicted proteins | sample KBSC64metaG_FD_80422 | JGI IMG/M metagenome (GOLD analysis project Ga0105241, IMG submission 80422) | Corn rhizosphere microbial communities from Kellogg Biological Station, Michigan, USA - KBS C6-4 metaG | ecosystem: Host-associated > Plants > Roots > Rhizosphere > Soil | place: Michigan, USA... | reverse complement strand
CTGCTTGGTGCTCATACACCAGCCGGATGGCGCGGTCTTGGACTTCTGGCGAAAATCTCGGTCGTGCTCCCATGGTCTAAATCTCTCACATTTGGGAGTCTCCGGGAAACCCGGGGCGATTCATTCCTCTTCAGTTTGTTCCACCACTGTTCTGCCTCGGCATTATAAAATGCGACCTTTAAACCCGATGGATCTCTGGCATTAATAGGATCGTTCGAACCAAACGCATACAGGTTCATTCCCCCTTCAACCCCTGTAGGATCTTCTGACAGAAAGCGCCCGACTTCTGGATCATACCACCTAGCTCGCAAATATGTGGCCCCACGGCCATTGCCACCATACGCACTGCTCCCTTCCCAGGTCGCGCCTTTCCACCGCCGCGACAACCCGATTCCACCCGTCACCCCTGTCGCATTCGGCGTTCCCCAGGCCTCATAGCGAAGCGACTGCACAAGGTTCCCCTTCCGATCCAGCCACGCCCACACATTGTGCCTAACATCCATCTGCGCGTAGAGTCCCTGGGTGCCACCAACCGAGTCGAGATACGTCGCAATCAATGGCATATCTGGCCCTAGATCGCCATACGTTTGCTGCACTCCCTGTGTTCCTGACAACTCCGCCGCCAACGTCTGCCCATCCCACACCCACCACCGGTCGATCGTTCCATTCGTCGCCCGTGACACTAACCGGTCTAACGCATCGTACTGGTACGTCACCGCCGTTCCTAAACTCGAACTGACGCCCGTCAACCTCCCGAGCGCATCCCACGTGTATTGAACCGTCGGCCCTCCAACGACTTTCTTCGTCGTGACATTTCCATCCAAGTCATAAAAGAGTGAATCTCCCCTCGCATAGACGAGGCGGTTCCCAGGCGCCACAACACCCGTCAGATCCACCCAGTTCCCCGCCGCATCGTACGTAAATGTCCTGACCGTCGCTGGAGTATACCGTCCGATCTTGTTGAACGCGCCGTACGGTCCACCGGTGACCGGTTGATAGGTGACGCCCGCCGCGGAGTCTGCACTCGAATCCGCGCTCAGTCGCCCCAACCCGTCGTACGCATACGCCGTCGTGTGCGGTGGACCGCCATTGAGCTGCCACGCCCGTACGCGGTTCAACGTATCGAATTGTGCGCTGCCACTGGCGCCGGGTAGTCCCGCAAGCGTCTGAAGCTTGAGTAGCAACCGATCCGTGTAGCCGAGCGTTTCCCCGACGGAGCCGGTCGTCACACCATAGCTCATCCCGACGACGTGGCCGGTCAGTGTGTATTTCGAAAGCATAACCCCGAAGGTTGTATCTTGCAGCGACCCGAGCCATCGGAGCTGTCCAGTTGACGAATCGGTGGTCGTGCCCCAGCGAAATACCGTGGACGTTCCTTGTGTTCCCACGACGCTATCGCGTTGCAGCATCGTCTGTCGTCCCCAATGCGTGATGGCAATATTGGCACCGCCAGAATAGATCGCTACCGACCGGAGCTTCCTAGATGCCGGTGTGGCGATCGCCGAATCGCGCACCAGTGCGTTCCACGCCGTCGTCGTCGTCGCCGTCGTCGTGTACGAATCCACGAGCGGGAGTCCTGTGCCGTAGCTCCTCCCCCCGAGCGCTCCATGACTATCGTAGCTGTACACCACCGGCTGTCCCCGCCGATTCGTCCAGCGCGCTAGCTGTCCCGCAATCGTGTACGTATACGTTTGCGACTTCGTCGTGTCGTACGTGTCATACCGTGCCGTCACCCACCCCAGCGCATTCCGCGTCACCTTCTCCGCGATTTCTCCCTTGGGATTGGTGACACGCGTTTCATAGAGTGCGTTGTAGGTAATAATCGTTGGCGTCGCGTTGATGCCATCGGAGAATTGCGTCGGCCGATTGAGGATGTCGTACACTTGGGTCCGCGTTGGCTGCCCCGTCACACTCACCGTCGAGTCGCGGCCATAGACGTCAAACGTCTTCGTCACGATGACGCCGCCCTCCGAGGACGACCACGAGGCGTTTCCATTCGCGTAGGTCGGCGCCGTTCCGTAGACCGTCGAATCCTTGTGATTCAGCTCGTCCCGATGCGACACGACGCGCCCCACGCTGTCATACTTCCACCGCTGCTTGGCGATCACCACCGCGCCGGTCGTATCAATCCGGGACACAGCGACGGAATCAATCCGTCCCGTCGTCGCGTCGAGATAGCGCCGCTGTAACGGCACCAGATCGCCCCAGACACTATCGACCTGCGCGAAGACGCCATAGTGATAGTGCGTCACGCTCCCGCCAGCATCCGTCGTCGTCAGCGGATTCCCGACCGCGTCATAGGTCGCCTGCCGCGTCGCGCCATCGGGCGTCTTGATGGACGTCGGATAGAGGCCACTCCACGTCAACGTCGTTTTCCCGTAGGGCCCTTGAATGGAGAGCGGTAACCCCCAGCTGTTCGTCGTCGTCGGGGTGTGCACGATCACCGCGCCGGTGATATCATCGACAGCCGCATCCGCAATCACAATCGGGGCCGGCGTGATCCCTGTCGGTGACGTCGGGATGCCGGTGTACGACCAGGAGGCATGCGTCAAGACCGGGTTCGTCGACGTGGTGGATCCTGTCCCATTGTCGATGGGGACCGAGGGGAGGCTGTCATACAGCAGTTTGCCAAACGACGACTGATAGGACAGCCGCCGGACGCCGCCGAGCCGATCGGTGATCGTCTTGAGGCGCACGCTGTCGGTCGCGTACGTGAAGTCCGTGTGCGCCGCGTCCGGATCGGTGATGCGCGTCAACTGATTGCCCGCGTTCACCGTGTACGAGGTGACCCGCGCCGCCGTGCCTGTGTCTTGCACCGTCGCGAGATGCCCATTGGCATCATAACTCACCTGCATGTACCGCCCTGTGCTTGTCCGGTTCCGAAACGGATCCTTGATCCAGCTCAGCCGGCCAGCGCCGTCATAGCCGTACGACGTCTTATTCCCGAACCGATCCGTGATCGACGTATCGCGCCCGGCCCCGTCGAATTGGACGACCGTGCCATCTTGGTAGGTCCGTGTGAATCCACTCCCATTGGCTTGCAGCGTGCTGTAATCCGGCGCCACACCGCCGGTGAAGAGCACCGCGGCCCCACCACCCTCGACGATCATCGTCGAATTGTAGACCCGCTGCAGCCCGGCCACGGCCCACCCGCGCGGCATCGTGTTGTTGAGCCTGTCGTTCACGACCAACAGCGTGCCAGAGGCGGTGCGGGTATCATGGTACCCGTTGGTGTAATTCACCTGTACCGTCAACGTCAGCGGGATGGCCGCCGTCGGTTGGTTCGTGAGGTTGAGCCGGCCATAAATCCGCGCGGCGGAGTCCCCCACGGTCGAATGAAGGCACGACGCCACGGGAAACCCATTCATGAATCGCCCGTCGACACACATCGTGTCGATGTACTCCACGGTCCCTGGAAGAGAGCCCTGGAAATACAGCGTCGTCTCCCCATTCGAGAAGGCGTAGTTGGTGCCGCCACTGCTGGCCGTGAGGCTGATGGATTGCACGGTCGCCGAATTCTGCGGCAGCGTGAGGTCAATGCCCACGGTCGGATACGGCAGTGCGCGATCGCTGTTGTAGACCAGCGTGAAACTCTGCGGGGCATCCATCGCGATGTAGGGCGCCGTGTGATGGGCGTAGGTCGCGGAAAACGCGTGCATCTCGGGCGTTTGATACGGGGCGAGCTCACCCCCCGCGGTGTAGGACCCTTTGGGCACCTGCACACATTGCCGCAGGTGAAAGAGGACCGCCCCCGACGACGGCGTGAAGTTGATCCCGTAAGACGCCGTGGCCCCACTGATATATCCTTGATACGTGACCAGAATTCGGACGCTGTCGAACCGCGCAATGGTCACCGAGTCAAGGCCGCCGCCGTTGGTGTGACACGTCACGGTCTTGCAGCTCACCCGGGGATACAGCCCGCCAATGGTCGACACGGAGATCGCGAGGCTGATCGACGCCGGGCCGATGTTTTTGACGATGTACGTTTGCACCCCTTGGCCAAACGTCGGCACCGTATCATGCCCGTACTCGCAGACACGCGAGAGAAAAGCATTGACTCAGCCTCAGGAAGTGGTCGCTGGGAATATTATGTCCACAGCCAGCCTTGTATCGATGTCACGTAGTGCTGCATCGACAGGACACAGCGACTGTACAGAAAATAGATTCTACGCTTCCTTGAACCGGCCGCAAGATCAGCCACAAATATTTTTTATCAGCCAGTTTACTGGCCCCATAGAAATGTGAGTACGATTCAACGAATTGAATACCTTCATCATTCAATGGGCGTGGACTAGCCCAACCTGGCTTAGCCTTGTCTTGGCGCCGCTCATCGGCGGCGCCGGCGACGCCACGGATGTTTCGCACTTTTGGAATCTTCACCGAGGTGAGCCGCGGGTGACATGTCAAGTTTCGCGACGACAGTGCTCACTTCGGATCCAATCTTTCTCGAATGTTCGCAGCCTCCGACGACAATCGCCCACAGCTCTCTATAAAGGCAGAAAGTCCGCGACTCATACGTTCTGCCTGCTAGATCCATCTATCCCCACTGGCAAACGCGAATCCTATTCAGCTTACCAGCCCCCCTAGCTATCGCCACACCATCTCCTGAAATCCGTTTGTTTGCGCTCCTCCCCCTAGAGTGCTAATTTCTGCCCGTGCCGAGGACCCTGGTGACCGAGATAACCGCGACCGCCGTGACAACACGCCTGGTCCGCGGCACCACCGTCGTGTGGGAACACCAAGCCGAGATCGATGCCGGCGACGTCACCGCGGCCCTGCAATCCACGTGGAACTCAGCCCCTCCCGCCTGGCCGCCGTACCGCACCGACGCCATCGTCGGCACACACGCGTCAGCAGTCAAACAGCTCAGGGGGCTTCCATCCGAGCTCTCCTCGCGCCAACTCGCGCAATTCGTCGACGACAGGGCCGAACAATTCTTTGCGCGGCGAGCACCGTACTACACGACGTCGGCACTCCCGCAGGAACAGGGGAATGCGATTGCCGGGGTGATCGACGCGGATATCGTGGAAGCCATCGTGTCGGCGTCGCGAGAGTCGGGAATCCGGCTCGGACGGATCTCCCCGAACGGAGATCCCCGTCTCTACATCCTCCCCACCACACTCCATAGTGGCCCCCCAGAGGTATCCCAGACTCGCGCGATCCTCGCAAGAACCGCGTGCGCGCTCGCCGCGATCGGCCTCATTCTCCTTCCGCCACTCTTGGCACGCCGTGCCGCTGCGCGCGACACACGAACCCTCACCGCACTCGCCAGCGCGGATCGCCGGCGAGTCGAGGCAGAACAGGACGCGGCGAGCGCGCAGCAGATCGTCGACCGCGTTGCACGATTCGAGAGTGAACGGCGCCCCATCGGTATGCTGCTCGCCGCCGTAAGCCGCGGACTCCCGACCGAGACCGCCATGACGACACTCCGTGTCGATTCAGCCTCCGTCGACCTCGTCATTCTTTCGACCCGCGCCGCGGCCGCGCTCGGCGCTCTCGATCGCATTCCAGGGATTGTCGCTCCGGAGATCGTCGGCCCTGTGAGCAAGGAAGCCGTGGGGCCGCGGACGCTCGAACGTGCAACGGTGCGTTTCAAGTACGATCCGACGAAGATCACGCCGTCACCGCGCGTCGCGTATGACGTCGCGCGGGGGGATGATGCCCCGTGACGGAGCTGTCTCAGAGTGCTCCGGCCGCGGGAATGGTGACGCGGACAGCCCCTCGCCTCTCCGCGCGCGATCGCCGCACTTTGACAATCGGGGCAACGATCATCGCCATACTATTGATTGGCGGGCGAGGCATTCCGGCGTGGCTGAAATGGGTCCGTCGCGAAGAAGGGACCGCCGCGCTCCAACATCAACGCCTGCACATCGCGCAACTTCGTGCGAAATCGAATCCCACCGCCGACGCGCTCGTGCGCGCGACGGGGAATCGTGCCCTGCACATTGCCCCAGCCTTCCTTCGGGGCGATACGCCCGCACAGACGTCGGCGTTCCTCGCGTCATACATCTCCGAAACCGCCGCGGCCGTGAATATTCGGCTTGGTGCGGTCACAGTGCAAACAGATACGACGTCCGATAGCACGGTCGCCGGCGTGCCCGTCTATCGCGTCACTTTGCATGCCGATGGCACCGGCGACGTGCGCGGCATCGCGGGGTGGATCGAGACACTCGAGGGGAGTACGGCGCCCCTCTTGATGGTGCGCACATTGTCAGTCGATCAATCCGATCCGACGACGCCGGTGAATCGGCCGGAGACACTTCGGTTGACGATCGACGTCGACGGGTTGGGACGGCGTGATGTGGATCAATAACATGCGATCGCTCGATCGATGACGCCGAGAACGGAACGTCTGTACTGGGGGATTGCACTCGCGTTGGTGCTCGCCACCGTTGCCCTCATTCGGCATCATCCCGCTGACACAGCGATGGACATCCCATCACCGCAATCCGTCGCGACGGTGTCGATGTTCGACGCGGAGCAGTTGTCGGCGTTCACGCAGCAGACGGTCGCGCACGACCCCTTTCGCCTCGACCGGCGCCCCACCGACATGGCGGCGGCAGCAACGTCTACGGCCCCACAAGCGCCGGTGCAACGTGGCGATCTCAAAGTCAAAGGGATCGTCGGCGGGCCACCTTGGCAAGCGGTACTCGCGGGAGTGCCAGGACACGAAGGAATGGTCGTCGTTCATGCTGGGGACACCATCGCAGGACTACGCGTGCGTCGAGTGTTCGATACAGGCGTCATTCTCGCCGGCCCTGACTCACTCATTTCATTGACTATTCAACATACATGGCAATGACACGCTCTTTGGTGAATGACGCCTGTGGCGGAAGAGCCGTTCCGACGAGCGTCCGCATCGCGTTGACGATCGCCGTTTCGGTGACGATTCTCGCAACGCCACGGGGATCGCTTCGCGCCCAGAAATCACCGCCGTCCACCGCCGCGCACGGCGATAGCGTCTCGATTCAACTCATCGACGTCGACGTGCGAGCCGCTGTCGAGACGTTGTCGCAGTACCTCGATCACCCCGTGATCTTCGGCGCGGTCTCGGGTGGGCGAGTTACCCTCAAGACACCGCACCCGATCAAACGGAGTGAAGTACTTCCGTTGCTCAAGTCGACGCTCGAAAGCCAGAATCTCGAGCTGCTCACCGACTCCGCGGGCGCGTATCGCGTCGCGACCAAGGCGCCACCGGCACCGCCCGCCGCGCCGCCACCGCAACCGTTACTCACGCAGCCGCAGGGCGGGATCCAACTGTATGTCATTCACCTGAGCCACGCACGCGCGGTCGACGTCGCCTCGACGATCAATGCGCTCTATGGGCGGGCGAGCGCGTTCGGAGAGCTCGGAAACACGTCGAGCGTTCCCACGCTGTCGCAGCAGCTCGCGCAGAACCAATCGGCGACGTTCAACAATGTCACTCAACCGGCTGGGCCAACACCGCAGAATCCGCCCAACGGAACCGCACTGCATAGCGGAACGCTATCGAGCGAGACGACGATCGTCCCCGATCAGGCGACGAATGGCTTGCTCGTGCGCGGCACGCCAGCGGATTACGAGCTCATCGCCGCGGCGGTGAAAGAGATCGACGTTCGGCCATTGCAGGTCTTGATCGAGATGCTCGTCGCCGAGGTGAGTCACGACAGGTCGTTGGCGTTTGGACTCGATGCGACGCTACCGCCGCATCATCTTCCCAACAATCCCAATGTCACCGTCTCCGGCAGCCAAACCGGCCTTGGACTCGGCGACATGGTCCTGCATGTCATGGGAGCCGGAGGCATCAAGGACCTCGATCTCGTCTTGACCGCCGCGGCGAATAAAGGAGATGTCTCTATCGTGAGTCGTCCCGCAGTCGTCGCCGCGAACAACGAGCAGGCGCAAATTCTCGTCGGGAGCCAACGGCCGTTCGTGCAGGTGTCGCGCTCACTGCCGACGGACGCGGCGTCGCGCGATCAAGTGGTGCAATACAAGGATGTCGGGACCAAGCTCGCCGTTCGGCCGACGATCAGTAATGATGGGTATGTCATGCTGGAAGTTACACAGGAGATCAGCCAGGCGACGAACGAAGTCCAGTTCGGCGCACCGGTGATCTCGACGCGCTCCGTGCAGACTCGGCTGTTGTTGAAAGATGGCCAGACGATCGTCATCGGTGGATTGCGCGACCGGCAGCGGGAGACGAATCAGGGTGGGGTTCCCTTGCTCTCGTCGATTCCGATCATCGGTGGGTTATTCGGGCACGCAAGTAAGTCGTCGAATGCCACGGAGCTCTTTCTCTTCATCACGCCGCGAGTGCTCCGCACGGATGATGATGTGACGGCGACGACGAAGCCGCGGGCGGAGCGGGCGGCGGAGATCAGCAAGTAAACAGGCTAGCGTGGGTCAAAATAACCCACGCTGTGGGTTGATTTGACCCACACCGTGGGTTATTTTGACCCATGGCATCAGACGGCCTTCTTCCTCGGCTCGCAGCCACCCATTTGGCGCATGCGGCCAGCGTCATGCCAGCCGTCGTCGTCACTGGAGCCCGTCAAACTGGGAAGAGCACACTGGCGACGCTCCTGTTGGGCGCTCGCCACGACTACGTCACCCTCGAAGTGCCCGACGTCTTTGCACAAGCGGAGCGCGACCCGGCAACGTTTGTCACGCAAGCCGCATCCCTCATCATCGATGAGGTCCAACGAATTCCCGAGCTGATGCTGGCCGTCAAGACCGCCATCGACGGGGATCACCCGCGCCGCCCTGGCCGTTTCATTTTGACGGGGTCGGCGAATCTCCTGCTCATGAAACGCGTCCAGGAATCGCTTGCCGGCCGCGCGGCCTACGTGACCTTGCATCCACTTACACGGCGTGAGCAGCTCGGACTGGGCACCGCGGGAATCTGGAGCGAGCTCTTGGAAGCGCCGCCACGTGAGTGGGTGGAGCTGATCGGCGCGCAGACCGCGCCGGCCGAAACATGGCAGGCGTTGGCACGGCGCGGCGGGTATCCTCCGCCCGCATACGAAATGCGAGATGACGCGGCCCGATGGATCTGGTTCGATGGATATCTGCGCACGTATCTCCAGCGCGATGTTCCAGACATTTCGGCTATCGAGAACGTGCCAGATTTCACGCGCCTCCTGCGCGCGCTTGCGCTTCGGATCGGGACGATCGTCAATCAAACGCAATTGGCGCGAGACATGTCGATTCCGCAGTCGACGGTGCAGCGCTATGTGAATATTCTCGAAACGTCGTACCAAGTCGTCCGCCTCCCCGCGTATGCGGTCAATCGGACGAAGCAGCTGGTGAAATCACCAAAGTATTATTGGAGCGATACGGGATTCGCGCTCGCGCTGAGCCGAGAGCACGAGCCGCGCGGCGAGCATCTCGAAAACATCGTGGCGCAGGACCTGATCGCCTGGCGCGACGCGCGGGCGATGCCGCCGGAGCTCTTTTATTGGCGGACGTCGAAAGGGTACGAAGTCGATTTCGTGATCGATTCGGGAGCGACGCTTCTTCCGATCGAAGTCAAAGCGACGGCGTCTCCATCGACCAAGGATATTGCCAGCATGCAGGTGTTTCTAGAGGAATATTCCGACCAGGCGCGCGCGGGAATCCTTTTGTATACAGGGGATCGGACCTTCTGGGTCGCGAAAAATGTCCTTGCCGTTCCGTGGTGGTCCGTGCTCTAGCGAGACGCTGCGAACTACCGCTCGGTCACGCGCAGCACCTCATCAACGGTCGTCACTCCAGCGCGGACTTTCGCCCATCCATCATGACGAAGTCCACGCATCCCCGCTTGCTCGGCAAGGACACGGAATTCCGCGCGCGACGCACGCCGGTTGATCGCATCCCGCAACGCGTCATCCAGACACAGCAACTCGAAGATCCCGACGCGGCCGCGATATCCCGTTCCACGGCAGGCGGAGCATCCGCGCCCATGCGTGAATTCGCTTGGCATGGTGCTCGAATCACCATCGGCCAATAGCGCCACCTGTGCGGCGTCGGGGACGTATGGTTCGCGACAGTCTTCGCACACGGTGCGCACCAACCGCTGTGCTAGGACACCGTCGAGCGTCGCCGAGATGAGGTAGTCGGGGATTCCAAGGTCGAGAAGACGTGGTAACGCACCGATGGCGTCGTTCGTGTGTAACGTGGAGAAGACGAGATGCCCCGTCATCGCGGCTTGGATCGCGATCTCCGACGTTTCGGGATCGCGCATTTCACCGATCATGACGACGTCGGGGTCCTGCCGAAGAATGGAGCGAAGCGCGGACGCGAAGGTCACACCGGCTTGCCGATGCACGGGGACCTGTGTGACACCAGGCAGATGATACTCGACGGGATCTTCGACGGTGATGATCTTCTCGTCACCAGTTTTGCGCTGCTGCAACGCGGCGTACAACGTCGTCGTCTTCCCACTCCCGGTCGGACCGGTGACCAGCATCATTCCATGCGCACGCGTCGCCAGATCGATCACGCCGCAGAGGAGCTCGTCGGGCATCCCCAAGTCGACGAGACGGACGGGACGCCCACCACGATCGAGGAGGCGGAGCACGACACTCTCGCCAAAAATCGTCGGCGCGGTCGAGACACGCAGATCGAGCTCACGCGCATCGAGGCGAATCCGAATCCGACCATCCTGTGGCCGCCGCCGCTCGGCAATATCGAGATCCGCGAGGAGTTTGACGCGCGACACGACGGCGTGTTGCAGCTCGGGCGGTGGCGCTGCTGCCGGGACGAGCACACCGTCGAGCCGAAAGCGGACGATCAATCCGTCGCGCGTCGCTTCGAGATGGATGTCGCTCGCGCTCGCGTCGTGCGCGTCGCGGAAGAGTAGATTGACGTAGCGGATGACGGGCGGTTGATTCGCGAGATCTCGGACGTCGGTCGCGAAATCATCGTCGGCATCCCACCGTGCGTCCGACGCCGCGTGTTGGCGCTGGCTGGTCAGGCGCTCGATGGCGCGATGGACGGTGTCGAGCGAAACCGTTTCGACCTGTACCGGCAACTCGAACAATTCGGCCAATTCGTCGGCGGCTTCGAGATACGCGTCCGGTGCGGCGAGGAGCTGCACGTATCCGTTGGCAGTATTGATGGGACAGACACGATGATGGAGGAGATAGTCGCGGCTGATCGTCTCCGGCAGTTGAAAATCGTCGGCAGGGACAATGCTCTCCCCGCTCACCACAGACGTCATTAGTGGACGTCCCCTCCCCACGACGTGATGTCCGCATCATCGTCGGTCCCAGCGGGGGCGCCGTCTTTCCCGAGCGAGTAGAGATCGAATCCTTTGGGATTTTCTGTCCCTGGAGATTTGTAGATGTACGGGCGGCCCCAGGGATCGTTGCCGAGGACGCGGGTGAGGTAGGGACCGCGCCAGTTGCGGGGCTTGGGGCCGGAGGCCGGAATGGTCCGCAGCGCGGCCAGCCCTTGCTCGGTGGTGGGATAGGCGTCGTTATCAAGCTTGTACGCGTTGAGCGCGAGGGAGAGCGCTTCGATCTGGCTCTTGGCGGCGCCGACTTTCGCGTCGCCAACGTTTTGAAAAATCGCCGGCGCGACGACGGCCGCGAGTGTGGCGATGATGGCAATGACGACGATCAGCTCGATGAGCGTGAACCCACGACGCGAGGAACGAGTGGAACGATGCACGATGAAGAGCGGCGGAAAGAGAGACGGGGCACCCACACGGTGACAACAGGGCGACGACCCAGCGACGATACGGTACCAACGGCACGCAGGGGCGCACCGCCGAGATTCCGCATCGCCGACGTGTTTCGTGAATGTGCGTCGTATTGGGACGCGCCGCTAGAGTCCGGCGGCCGTCGCGCCTCCCATAGAATCGAACATTTGTTCGACTACGTCAGCGTCTAACGAAGGATGGGGTCACGCGCGATTGCACCGCTTGGAGGATCTCTCCCGTGGCTTGGTCTTGCACGTAGGCCACAACCGAAAGCTGCCTCCGGTCGATGTGGTAGACGAGAGAACTCCACGTGCTCGCGTCTCCCTCCAACACCCCATTTTTGATCGCCTTCTTGTGATAGATCGCGTCCAGCGCCGCGACGTCGAACGACTGTTGTACCGTGACCTTCGGTTTTCCGCGCGGGACCAGCGTGCCGAACCCTTTCGTGGAATCGCCCGCGATGGCGCGTACGAGCCGATTCTGAACGGGACTGTTGCCACCGGGGATCATCAAGGAATCTTCCACCAACACGACGTGCACTTTGAGCGGGTGCGATGCGGGTCCGCTCTCCAGTCCCGCCGCGGAGATCGTCGCGGCGACGCGATTCCCCGTCATGCGGGTCTGCAACGCCAGCGATACAGAGGTCGGTGTGGTCAGCTGTCGTTCCACTAACGGTTCGGCTTGATCGTACAACGACAGTCCGCCATACGGACCAAAACCGGCGAAGACGTTCCGCACCATGCAGGCGCCGCCGAGCCACCAATCGCAGAAGGTGCTGGTGTCTGGGGCGGATCGATTCTCCGCGCCGATGTGCAGCAACGCGCGCAACGATTTGTTCAGATCCTCCCCTTGGCCGACCCAGCCGGGGACGACGAGCGGCGGCTCGTAGTGATACGACAGTACGATGATCTGATCGCCGAACCGTTTTTCCAACAGGTTTGCCGCGGTCGTGTGGGGCGCGCAATTTCCGCAGTGCACCCACGTGTAATATTGCAGCAGCGCCACCCGGCGCGTCCCCGTCCCCGTGGCGGGATCAGCCGGCTGCCAGCGTGGGATCGCGACGGGGAATTGCATGGCGGGGTCGTCGAGCGCGCGTTTCATCACAGTATCGACGCCCGCGAGCGACCCATGATTCACGGCGCGATAGAGCGTGTGCAATCGCTGTTGCGCGACCGTGTCGGTGGACGAAGCGTTGCCGCAGGTGAAGACCGCGACGCGACAGAAGGCCAGCTCACGAATCGCGCCGAGCGTGTCGCCTTCCTGGAGCGCGATATCGCTGAGGAGCATCGGCTCCTGCCATCGGTACCAGCGTTTGGCAACGAGCGCCTGTGCCCGGGCCTCGCGCAACTTTCCCTCATCGAAATAGATGCGCGCCAGCAACGCCGCGGCGCGGCCGCGATATTGGCCGTATTCGAATCCCGGCGCACCACCGTAGTACTCCGTGACCGCTTGCTCGTAGCGGTGCGGATCGCCCAACGCGGCTCCCGCTCTCGCGATGTGTCCGGCCGCCGTATCGCCCTGAATGCGTGAGGCGATGTACTGTGCTTCGGTAAAGTGTGTCGTATCGGTAAGCGCCAGCAACAGCGGCTCGACGGAGCTGGCGGGGATGCCCCGAACTTTGACCCCCGTCCCCAGCGCCTGAAAGAGCCGATCGAGAAAATGCGATTCGCAGGCGGCCCAAAGACGTTCCTCTTCCGGACGCATGCTCCACCAGACGCGAATGGAGTCGAGCGACTGGTCTGGCTTCCACCATTCCTGGTCGAGTTTGTTCACCGTCTGCTCGTCAGGACGTTTGATGTTCCAATTCTGCGCGATGCAGCGGCTGGCCAGGGGAGGAATCGCACCAGCGAGCTCAGTGAGGAACTGCGCGTCGAGCGCCGTATCGGCGGCTGTGTGACGTTCCGCAGGACGATGTCCCACAGGCGTGCGCGGCGTCGAGGCGTATCTCGAGAAGGGAGGCGCGAAGCCCGTCGCGAGCGCCACGAGTCCGATGATCGAGACCGCGCAGAGCGTATGTCGCACCGGCGTGAACGCGATGCGCGTGAACGCGATGCGCGTGAACGCGATGCGCGTGAACGCGATGCGCGCGAAACCGTGCGACGATGGTTGAAACCGAGACATAAGCGAGGCGTGTGAAGATGGGACAGTGGTGCGGCGTGAAAATCGAACAATCGTTCGAATCGGTTGATCATCCTCTCGTGCAATACGTCGTCTGGTACGAAGAAGTCCCCTGATATGCTGGTATTCGTTCTGGGGGAGCCGGACGTGGTTCCGGGCGCGGCGGCGTTTTGTGTATCGCTATACTTCACCCATGTCCCAGACCGCGGCGCACCCGTCTTCGCCAACACGTGCAATGACGCTCCCCCCAGAACGCGCGCTCATCGTCGGCGCCGGCCCCATTGGCATCGCGTGCGCCATCTCCGCCAAGCGTCGCGGGCTCGACCCGCTGGTTATCGACGCCGGTGCCGTGGCGGACGCGATCGTTCGGTATCCCGTCGGGATGGGATTCTTCACGACCCCCGAGCTGTTGGAGATCGGGGGGCACCCGTTCACGTGTGGCGGCCCGAAGCCGACGCGCGAAGAAGCGCTGAAATATTTCCGAGGCGTGGTCCGCACGGAGGGGATTCGAGTCGCGCCGTATACGCGACTCGATACGATACGGCAGACGCCAGCCGGTCTCGACGCGATCGTCACGCGCCGTGACGGGACCGCGGTGATTTCCGCCGAGCGTATCGTGCTCGCGACCGGGTATTACGACAATCCCAACATGCTCGGCGTTCCCGGCGAAACGCGGCCACACGTGAGCCACTTCTTCGACGAGGCCCATCGCAGTTATGGGCTCGACGTCGTCGTCATCGGCGGAAAAAACTCGTCCATCGAAGCGGCGCTCGAGCTGTTTCGCGCGGGGGCGCATGTCACGCTGCTCTATCGCAAGACCGAGTTACCGCCCAGCGTGAAATACTGGCTCAGGCCCGACATCGAGAATCGGATCAAGGCGGGGGAGATCGCGGCGCGACTGGGCGCCGAGGTCGTTCGTATCGACCCGGACCATGTCGTGATTCGGCGGCACGACGGTGTGGAAGAGCGGATTTCCGCGGTCCGTGTGTACGCGCTCACGGGATATCATCCGGATTTCGCGCTCTTCGATCGGATCGGGATCGACTCCGACCCAGCCACTCGGCGGCTGATCGTCGATCCCGAAACCCAGGAGACGAGTGTGCGTGGTGTATACGTGGCGGGAAGTGTGATGGCGGGTTACCGCACGGGAGACATCTTCATCGAGAACGGACGGTTCGATGGCGAGAAGATCTTCGGGCGTGGATGACCGCCGATCCGTATACCTAGTGCGCAGCTGCCTGCTTGGGAACTAAATCGAACTCGTGCATTCGCGCGCGGCTCAGATATCGCCGCATCGCGTCCCTGACTTGCAACGCGGTCACTCCCCGTAACGGTGCGTCGTCGACCAGTTGATCCAAATCTTCGCCGTCCAGGCTGAGCGGCAATACTTGTAACCAATAGTCGTTCGTCCGCCGTCCCCGTGCGCGCGCACGAACCATCGGCTCGACCGCTCGCCGCAAGTCATCCTCCGACGGTCCGACGCGCGATAAGGAATCGATCTCCGCGAGCGCCGCCATGGTCAACTCGTGTTGTCGCGCCGGATCTGTGACGAATTGAATTGTGGTGACGCATTCATGAGCAATTTTAGCTCCGGGGTTCATCTGGACGCCGACGGAGTACGTTCCCGCGAGTTGCTCGCGCAGACGGTTGTTCAACCGATTTTGCAGCACCGCATTCGTGACCGCGAGCTCCGTGCGGCGCTCCGGCGACGTCTCGAATGGGCTCGCGAACTGCAACACCGTCACCGCCTTCGGCTCCCGTCCCGCAGCGACGACTTTCGTGATCGGCTGCCTCGGGAGATGCAGCTCGCGAAAGTCCCGCGCCGAATCCCGATGCGCCGACGCCGGCAGCGTCGCGAGATAGCGTTCTACCAATGGACGCATCGAGTCGACCGAGAAGGCACCGACGATCATGAACCGGAAGTTCGCCGCATTGGTGAATCGTCCCTTATAGAGCTCGAAGGCACGACGCGCATTGACGGCGCTCAAAAGCGCGGGCGACATCTCCGGCATACGAACGGAACGCCCGAACAACGCGTTGCGAACGGTATCGCGGAAGATTTCGACCGGGTCCGCCGAACGATTGGCAACGGAGATTTTTGCGCGCCGAAGCATCGCCATGACGGCGCTGCTGTCGAAACGCGGAGATGTCATCGACAGTGACAGCAGTTGAAACAGCGTTTCCGCATCTTTCCATGTTGTGAACGCGTCGATCCCTTCACTCAGGGGTCCCACGGTCGCGTTCAACTCCACCTCTTTCCCACTCAGTCGTTTGCCCAAATTGGAGCGGCTGAACGTTCCGAGCCCTCCTGCCGACGCGACTTCGTTGAGAACGAGCGCCGACGGATACGCCGAGTCCGCGAAGAGCGACGTTCCGCCGGAGCTGAGGGCGGCGATGCGGATGTCGTCGGTCTTGAACTTGGTCGGCTTGAGGTACACCGTGATGCCGTTCGACAACGTCCATTCGGTAATTCCCAAGGAAAGATGCCGGCGCTCCGATACGATCTTCCCGGGCGTCGGCAAGGTACGTAGGAGCGCGCTGGTATCCGCGTTATCGACGTAGGCGGAGACGGAACGCGAGACGGCGGCGTCCAACGCGGCGACGAGCGACGCGCTGTCAGGGATCGTCTTAGCGTCCTTTTCCGGTTGCGAGACGAGGAGGACCCGATTCGAGGTCTGGTGCACGAAGGCACTCTCGCGATTGACGTCGTCGAGGGTAATCTCCGGAACGAGCTCGTGCGCGAGGTCGGAGCGCGTATCTTCACTGGGCATCGCGAACCCTTCCAGGAAGTTTCCGATCATCGGGGCGATCAAATCCTCGGAGTTTTGGTCATAGCGATTCTGAAACGCATGATCGACCGAGGATAACAGTCGCTGCTTGGCTCGATCGAGCTCGGCCTGCGTGAAGCCGTGTTGCGCGACGCGAGCCGCCTCGGCCATCAATGCGTCGATCCCGTGCGCCACGCCGTCTTCAGGGACTGTTGCCTCGAGATGCACCGTTCCGATGTCGTTGGTCAACAATCCGGAATGGCCGACTTGTGCCTCCAGGAATGGAGCCTCTGGCGCGTCCACGATGTCCTGGAGACGATCGTTCAACATCATGTCGTACAGTGATCGGACGAATCCTGCTCGTTCGGCCCCCTTGGTATTCCGAGGAAAAGCATTCTCCTTGTACACGATCGACACTTGTGTCTGCGTCAACTCGGGATCGCGTACAAAGGAGAATAGTGTCCCCGGAATTTGAGGAATCGGATACACGGGGTCCGGAAGCGGCGGCGCCGGACGAGGGATGGCCGAAAATTGGGCGCGGATCATCCGCTCCATCTCGTACTTGTTGAAGTCCCCGACGGCGATGATCGCCATTCGATCGGGGCGATACCACTTATTGTAAAAGCGGATGATCTGGTCACGCGTAGCACCGTGAACCGACTCATACGTTCCAATTGGGATCCTGTCCGGATACCGGGACCCTTTCAACAGCACGGGGATCTGCCGGTCGGATAATCGGGTCTCGGCGCCGAGTCGTGTGCGCCGCTCACTCAGGATGATTCCGCGCTCTTCCTCCATGTCTTTCGCACCGAATTGTACGCCGTGCGCCCAATCCTCCAGAATTTGTAACCCGTTCTTCACGAATGGCGCGGAGTCGTTCGGAATCGGGAGGATGTACGTCGTCGTCGAAAACTCCGTCATGGCGTTGAGGTCGCTCCCAAAGCCGACGCCGATCGACTTCAGATACTCGACGATCTCAGTCCCTTTGAAATGGGTCGTCCCGCGGAACGCCATGTGTTCGACGAAGTGCGCGAGCCCGCGCTGGTCGTCATCTTCCATCAACGAACCAGCCTTCACGACGAGCCGGAGCTCTGTGCGATGCTCCGGGTGCTTGTTCTTGCGAATGTAATAACGAAGTCCATTCGGAAGCACGCCCACGGTCACGTCGGGATCGTTTGGAATGGTATCGTCCAGCGAAGCCGTCGTGTCGCGCGCATGAGATCTCGCGAGAATGGACGCGTGCGTCGGAGCACCAGTGGTTGGAACGCCGGGAACAGGGGTACCAATGACTGGGGGTGTCAGGAATGCGGCCGCCAGCGCGGCGCTGAATGTCGAGCAGTTCATGAACGGTCTATGATTTACGTTGAAATGCGCGGTCGATCACCTTTTCGATCATCCGCGTGTCCCTCGGCGATCCCATCGCGCCGAGCCATTGGATGCGCCCAGCCGCGTCGACGACGACGGTGTTCGCGAGACGCCAGCCATCGAACATCTCACCGATGGGCGACGGTTTGTATTCGAGCTTCCCGTCCCGATGTTTGGTCACGGGACCGACGTCGACGAGCAGTGCCACAGGGAGCTTGAGATAGGTGAGATAGTAATCGGAGACTGCCTTTGCTTCAGTGGGCGCGTCGACGATCCCTGTGGTAATCGCGTGACCACGCGTGTCGGTGATGAGGGTGATGTCGAGCGAGTCGCCGTATTTCTCGTGTAACGAGCGCACGACCGTGTACAACGGATAGCATTCAACCCCGCACAGATGATCGAAGTGCACGATCAACGACACTTTCCCCGGGGCTGGATGCGGATGGCCGCCGTCGTTGAACCAATATTTCCCCTTCAAGGCTCGCGTCTTTCGCCCATACACCGCCGTCTGGCTTTGCACGAGATGCTCGGCGTGGAGAAATTGCTCTGTCCCCTTTCCGTCGTGCCATGAGCCGACTTCCTTGAGCGCCTGGTCGACGAGCTCGCTCTGGGTTTGCACGTCCTGCTCGTCGTTGGCGAGACCGAGTAGAGTGAAATACGGCGCAAAGGGATCGACCATGTCCCGCTCGTCCGGTGTCATGGCCTGCAGCAGGGTAATTGCCGTCTTGGCGTGCGTCCGCATGCTGTCGGGGTTATAAGCAATCCGCCAGTACAATAGAATTTGCGCGTGTCCTTCGTATTTCTCGACGCGCGATGCGGCGGCGAGCCCATCGAGCCGCTGCATGAGCTTTTGCGCCGGCGCGATGCGCGGCGCGTGCGAGGACAGATAGGCCAGGAGACCGGTCCGCATGACGTGCGAGCGAATCGAATCGTTCGGCGCTTCCACGATCATCCGGTCGAGCGCGGCGGCCGCTTGATCATCCTTCCCCATCGCCAGAGAGAGCCGCATGAGCCCCCAGAGATCACCCGGCTCGACGTTGTTCACGGTGAATCGGGCGCCGCATTGCTGCGCCACCATCTTGGCGACGGCGGGGAGTGTATCAGTCGACACCGAGTAGGGCATCGTATCACTCCCCCCACCTCGCCACGCATCGGCCGTCACATTCTGGACCGCCCGGTCACAGGCGTCGGCGCTCGTATATCTCGAATAGTCTTGATGCCCCCACGTCATCCTCCCCGTGTCGGCGGCGACGCGGTGCGGGGTTGCTGAGACGGGACCAGCTCCAGACGAGGGAGCGGCGGTCAATGTGGACTGAGCTGTCAGAGATGTGGCTCCCACGGCCGACACCACCACGAACAGCACTGAATAATGAATGCGCATTCTCATACGGCGTCGGAGACTCCCGTAAAGCTGAAGTCACGAACTTTCATAGGGGGAACCATCACAGGAGCATTCGGGTGATACACGCGCTTCGGGGTGCCCAACATCTCCACATTCCCGAGGGCGAACAGCGGCGAGTCGGTAAAGCGAAAGTTCTTGACGGGCTTGCTGATCTTTCCATTTTCGATGAGCCAGACTCCGTCGCGCGTGTATCCGGAGAGAAGGAGTGACGTACGATCGACCACGCTGACGTCGGAGAATCGCGTGACCAGAAGACCACGACGCGTGCTCGAGATCATGTCCTCCATGGTTGCCGTATCACCACTCATCTTGAAAGCACCGCTATTCGGGAGTCCTTGGTCGCGGCCGAGCTCGCGGAGCGCGTAGGCGCGATCGTACGCGAGTTGCATCAGAATTCCGTCTTCGAACCATTTGACAGCGTGATACACTTGCAGCTCCTTGTCGCTGGCGGTGAACACATTGAAGGGGACGAACGCGATGTCGGGATCCATCGGATCCGCGGAGATCGTAATGCGCTCATCGAAGATCGGTTCGCCGATTTTAGTGGTCCCTCGCGCGTCGCCAGAAAATGGAAGCGGCGGCATCCGTTGCTCCGTGAAGTAGCGATCCATCGCCCATCCGTCGAACAATGGGGATACCAGATCGCACACGGCTTGCGGCTCGAGAATGGTCACGTATCGTCCCGGTTCCAGGCCGACAGGATTGCGAGAGCGCAAACATTTATCGAGCGCCGTCGCCGCGAGTGCATGGGTATCGATGGCACCCCAGTCATTGCCACTGACGCCCGCCCATCCGGATCCCGTCCCTTTGGGATCGCGGACGGTCACGGTGAATTCCGCGCTCGTCGAGGGATAGTACAAGGACCGAATCCCCGTCGCCGATGCGGCGCGCCCAGCCGCGCCAACCGAAATGAATCCAGCGGAGAGCATTCCCGCTTCATGCGCCGGCTTCGCAAGCGCCGCCATCGCCGCCGCGCGCGCCTCGGCGTCGAGATTGAACGTCGCGTCGTACCAGAGCTTGGGCGTCTGATAGGGCTCGGCGGACAACGGCTCGAGCGGTTCTTCCACGTTCTCCGGCCGCAACGTCAACAATCGTTCCGCGCGACGGATCGCTCCCTCCAGCGACGCATCGTCGAGTTGATTCGTCTGCGCACGATTCCGTGCGCCACGAATCGTGCGGCCGATCGCGACGTCGTTGTACCGGACGTCGCCGCAGGCGAGAATCTGATTGTGCGCCCATCGCATCCCGCCGGACCACGAGCTGTCGATTTGGATCTCGGTCTTGCCGCCACCGACCGCCATCCCCGCGACCTTGGTGAAAAGCGCAGAGCATTCCGCTTCGGATAAAAATCGGTTCATGCGAGTCTCCTCGTATCGATGACGCTGATATTCGTCGCGCACGCCGCTGGTGCCGCGACGGTGAACTGGCTCGGAATCCCCGGCTGTCCTTTGAAGTAGCCGAGTGTGGTGGGCTCGATGCTCGCGTGTCCTCCCAAGGCCGTTATGCTTTTCCAGAGCTCGACCGTCGAGAAAATTGCCCCCGCATCGGATAACCGCGGGCCGAGCTTTCCATTGGTGATGAGGCGGACACGCCCCCCGTCGGTCCAGCCACGTCTCGCTTGAAAGTCGGTGGACACATCCGCCCCCATGATCGCGAGACCACGTTTCGTCCCCGCGACGAGATCGGCGAAGGACGACGTCCCTTTGGAAGGCTCCAGCGCGAGATTGGGAACGCGCGACATCGGGACGCCAAATGCCCATGACGCCGATGCACATCCATTCGAGCGAACGGGCTTGCCACGTGCGCGATACCACGGGGCGAGGAGCGACGCCTGTTCGCGCGTCGTTTGATAGTCTGTCAACACACCGTTCGTGACTAGTGTGAATGTCTCCGGAACGACCCCTTCATCGTCCCATTTCACCGTCGCGACGCCACCAGGCGCCGACCGGTTCGCGGTGACGGTGACCGACGGCGCGCCAAGGCGTTGCGTCCCGAGCAATGCAATCGGAGCAGGACCCAGGAAGCTCGTGCCGGAAGCGTTGGCTTCGTCGCCGAGCGCTCGGTCGAGCTCGGTGGAAAGCCCAATCGTATAGCCGAGGAGCGACGCCATCGTCGGCGAATCGAATACCACATCGTATCGCCCTGCTTGCGTCGGCTGCTCCGGACTCGAGATGAGCTCGCGCCCGTCGTCCAACAATCGCGGCACTTGATCTCGCAACCTGGCGTCGAGCATCAGCTCCCATCCGGCTTGCCGAGCTCCCAAGCCACGGGCCCGCATCTGCGCCCCCTTCCCTTCCTCGCGAGCGCGCCAATCGCGCGGGGCGACTTCAAGCCGGAACGAGGCGATCGTCGTATAGATCGTTTGCACGACGTCCATCCCCTCGCTCGACACCATGATGCGTTCTTCTCGCGCGAACTGCATCGACGACGTTGCGGGGACCGCGATCACACCATGTTTGGGCGCATCGACGATCGACTGGCGCCATGCATTCATGAAATCGATCCGCTCCTCGATGGGAATGCTGAACGGATCGATGCGAATCGGCGACGTCCATTCGCCCGTCGGCCCGGGAAGCGGCGCCCATTCGAGGGAGCGCGGCGCGACGGCGGCGTTGGTCTTCGCGATCATGGTCGCCACCGACCCTGCGCGCGCCGCGTCATCCGGTTCGAGATATGGCGTCGCCGCAAAACCCCAACAACCATTCACCAAGGCACGGACGCCGATCCCTAGACGTTCGCTGTCGGACACGGAACATCCGACGACGTCGGTGCGTTCGTGCGAGAAGCTTTGTTCGATGGACCGGATGACGCGGACATCCGCGTACGTCGCCCCCGCCGACCGCGCGGCGTCGACGGCACGGAGGGCGAGCGCTCGGAGTACGCTTCGATCGGCGCGCGCGGTCGAAACGCCCGTGAGTGCGGGGACGACAGCACGACTCCCCCACACCGCGCGGGGCATCAGTCCCGCCGCGGCGAACAACGCACTCCGGTGCACGAATTGTCTGCGAGAAAACGACACGATCAATCCTCGGCGACGATGATGATATGCATGAAGACGATGACGACCCGTGAATTACTGGCCGACCAGTAATTCAACCTTCGCCGAAGACTGTAACATCCCTTTCGTCACTGGTACCTTGGTCGTTCCGTCGCTCTTGAGTTTGATCGCGTCGCCGGAGATCTCGAACTTGCCCGCATCGATCTCTTTCAGATCGGTCACGGCGATGATCCACGCGGCGTATTTGCCAGCCGTAGCGTTGGCCGGCTTCACGATGTGGACGGGGATCGATTTTTTCTCGTGCGGTTTCAGCGTGACCTGCGCGGGGAGATCTTTGATCCATCCCACGAGTGAATGATCCTTGTCAACCGAGGTACGCACGGGGATCGCGGCCGTCGGGGTCTTCTCGCTCGCCGAGTCGTCGACCAACAAAGGATTACCAGCGGGGGCACTTGGGGATGCAACGACCAACCCTTTCGCCTTTAGGCTGTCGACATTCATTGCCGTAACCTTCGCTCCTTCGATCGGTTTCATGGGGTCGAGGCTCGCGGACAGCCGAACGGGCAACGTGTCGTCAGACGTGTTCGTGAGCTCCAAGGTCGCTATTCCGGTTCCTGGATCCGCGGCAACCAATCCGGGGGTGAGACGCGCCGTGTGCGATCCCATCATCGCCGTCATGCGACGCCCCATCTTCTCCGCCGACTCTTGCAACTGCGCCTTGACGTTATCGGGGAGATTGTCGCCCCCTTGGATCTGGATCGACGTTTGGACCTCTTGCGCATGGACGTGGTGCGCGGGAATGAGGCCGAGCAGGGCGAGTGCGGTGAGAGCACCAAGGGGATGGGAGAACGGACGCGGCGATCGACGTCCGTCATCGCGTGCAACCGGTAGTGAGAATTTTGGTATGTACATGGTCATCTCATGGCAAAAGTGAGCAGCGGTCGGCATCTGGTGCCCGATCGCCGACGCACCGGACATCGGTGCGGTTGCGCATGTCCTCACGGACATACGGGGAACTGCAACTTTACTCCGTCGGGGAGCTTCGACGAAACGACCTTCACCCCCTTGGGGATACATGGAAGCCGGCCCGTCCAGACGACCGCCGTCGAGGGGTCCGGATTCGTGATCATTAGCGTTTGCACGCGTGTGTGCACGCTCGTGCGCACGATTGGATTCTGACCCGACTCACGCGCATTCATCCCTCCACCCGTCAACGTCAGCCCCTTCTGCGGATCGAACGCGAAGTTCGATCGTGCGGACATTTCGTACGCCGTCGACGTCGCACCGACCATCAGCATCACCACGAGCGCGGCATACGCGAGATGTGGGCGTCTCCAATGCGCCGTCATCGCACGAATACGCCGCTCGACACCACTTGGTGTCGTCCCGAGCGCAGCACTCAGCAGCGGGACTTGCGGCGCCCGCGCGGCAACGTGCAGTAGCGTCTCTCCGTAATCCCGTAAATCGATCCCGAGCGCGAGAACACGCGCATCACAATCGAGCTCGACCGCAGAACGAAGGCGCGTGTACTGGCGCCAGACGAGGATGTTCCATGGCGCCGCCGCGACCAGCAACAATCCGATCGCCAACAAGCGAGAGTCACCCGCGAGCAAATGTTGTGTCTCATGCTGGAGAATGAGCCGCCGCTCTTGCGCATCGGCACCCAAGAGCCACGCAGGGACGATCATGCGCGGACGCCACAGACCGACCACCGCGGGGCCAAGCGTCGGTGAAACCAAGACAGAAACCCCGTCGAGGTCAGCCGGAAGCCACCGGCTGCGAGAGACACGAAGGTGCCATCGCACGCAGAGCGCGATCGCCACCACGAAGGTGAGGATGATCGCCGCGGTGAACGTCCATTGCATCCCGATCAACACCTTCGTGATCGCTGGTGGAATCAACGACACCGATACTGCATCCAGATACACGACATACCGTCCAAACACCGCCGACGTGATGAGCAGCCCTTTGATGGACAGGGGAAGCTTCAGTAACAACGACGACACCGGATGCCCCCACGGTACCCAAATCGACGCCCATGGAAGCGCGACAGAGAGCACCATCGCCGTCAACCAAATCCATCGCCGTGGCCATTCCATCCGCCGAGCGAGGCGGTCGGCGAGGGCGGCGGCAAACGTGATGAAGGTGGCGGAGAGGAGCGTTTGAATCATCCAAATGACATTCATCATTTTTTCTCCTTCTCCGCGATCCGTTCATCGAGCAACCGTCGCATCCGTTTGAGCTCGTCGGCCGACACGGAGCGCTCTTTGACGAGCTGCGCCAACAACACCTCCGCCGATCCGTCGAAGATCTTGTCGAGCACCCGCCGCAGGGCGCCCCGCCCCGCCTCTTCAGGCTGCTTGAGCGGGAAATACCGGTACGCCCTCCCCTCCTTCGCGTGCCGGACGTACCCCTTCTGCTCCAACGTCTGGAGCACCCAGAGGACCGCCGTATACGACAAATCGGCGTCCAGATCGTGGCGCACTTCGGCGACCGTCCCGGAGCCATGCCTCCAGAGGAGGCTCAGGACGTCGAGTTCGCGCGGGGTGGGAGTGGTGGGAGTCGTCATGCCAACTAATCTACGGGTTTTCCAGTAATTTGGCACGGCCGACCAGGTCATTGGGTGGCCGTTCTGGTCGTTTGACCCAGGACCCGCGCCGAGGGTTTCCCTCGGCCCCAAAAAAAGGCCGCGCCTGGAGGGGCGCGGCCTGGAAGCGGACGGGTCCGCGAGGTCCTTAATACTAGTCCGGGCGCGATCTGCCAATCGGCCGGACGGTCCCCGTAGGCTTAGCTCACGCTTAAAGCCCTTGCCCCGGCTTTGGCCCTTGGGTGAAGTCGAACACGTTCTGCAGCGGATTCGCCTGCGCGTCACGGACCGTCAGCGGCTTGAGGTTCCACCGCTGTTCGATCAGAGCGAGAATCGACGACGTCTCATACTGCGTGTGATCGACATGCTGGCGGCGCGCGAACGGCGAGATGACGATCGTCGGGACGCGCGACCCGACGCCCCACCGGTCGAGATGTGGCGGAGGAACGTGATCCCAGAAACCGCCATGCTCGTCGTACGTGATGATGATGGCGGCATCTTTCCAGTTCGGTCCGTTGCGCACGGCGTTGATGAGCTGGAGGACGTGGTTCTCACCGGTGATGACGTCCGTGTATCCTGGATGCTCGTTATCCGTGCCAACCGGCTTGATGAATGACACAGCCGGCAGCTTCCCCGCCTGCGCCGCGGCCAAGAATTCGGTCTCGTCGCGCAAATGTTCGGCTTTGGCTTTCGTGCCGTCGGCATACTTGGCGAAATACGCGAACGGTTGGTGATGATATTGGAATGTCGCGGGGGCATTGCCGGCGAGCGCCGCATTCCATCCACCGGAATACCAAACCCAGCTGATTTTCTTCTCGCTCAACCGATCGCCGATCGTCGGCATGGTCTGGTTGGGAACGAGATTCGCGGTGGGCTGGCTCGACGGATGTGGCATGTTGACGGTGTACGCGGTGTTGACGACGTAGCCGTCCGGCGTCACCGTTCCATCTTTCACCATGTTGCCGTTCGCGTCGAGCGTGGCGACCATGCTGGCCGGCGCGTTCGGGAACACCGGCGCCGCGGCCGCGATCAACCAAATGTGGTTGAGAAACGAACCGCCGTACGCCGAATGGAAGAAGTTGTCGCACAACGTGAAGCGCGACGCTTCCGCCGCCATGGGCAAATTCATCGTATGGTAGTAGCCCATGGTCTCGCCCAACGCGTCGCTCACCGCGGCGAACTTGTCCATGCGGCCGCTGTCGATCTGCGCTTGTTCCTGATAGTACCGGTGCACGAGGTCGTGCGGCGCGACCGTCGCGGGGACGTAATCTTCGATCGGGAATGGCGCGTTCGGCAGCGTCGTCGGGAACAATGCTCCGGGGATCTGCGGAAGGGTGGTGAATACAGTTCCAGTCAGATCCACCTGTTTTGGCGCCGAGAGCGCCGCGGGCGACGACAACCCTTCAGCGCCCGGGAACTCGCCGTACAAGTTGTCGAACGAGTGGTTTTCGAGATAGATGACGACGACATGGTTGAGCTTGTTCAGCCCAGGAATATTCGCCGACGCGCCGAGACGGTCCGCGGCGAGCGCGGCATCGCGCGCGGAGAGAGAGGATGACGTGGTGGGCGAGACGGTATCGCCGCACGCCGTCGCGCACAAGATCGTCCCAATGGTACCGATCGTGGTCGCCGCGGCGGTCGTTGGGCGCGCCCAACGTTTGAGGCGCGAGTGAGAGAAGGGGGCCGACATAGCACTCCGGGGAAGAGAGGTCATGGATACTTCAATACCGCCCGCCGATCTGGCGGTCGGCGACGTGCATCGTGGCGTCCACGGCGGACGAATCGATGCGCGGCAAGCGAGCCGGCCGTCGTGTCAGGCCGGTCGTATCGACCAACGCGCCGAGGAACGCGATGATGTCGCGCTTCTCGCTGGCGGTCAGGTGAAGCGGGGTATCGGAGAGCGTGGCGTTGGGGACGTGCGCGCCTATCCCTGCTCCGCCGCCGCGATTGTAGAAGTCGAGGACGTCGTCCAGGGTGCGGAATACGCCGTTGTGCATGAAGCGCGTTGCCAATGTGATGTTGCGCACGGTCGGCACCTTGAACGCATGCACATGTCCTTCGAGATGATCGACCGTCGCTCGGCCAGAATCGGCGTCGATCGTGGCGCGACGAACCACATGTGCCGACGGCACGCCGATGACTTCGACTTCGGACGAGAGATATCCGGGCGGCGCCGTTCCGTTGAAGACTGGCGCGAAATGGCAGGTGCCGCAGCGTGCCTTGCCCATGAACAGATTGAAGCCATGCCGCTCCGCGCTCGTGAGTGTCACCGTATCGCCGCGGATCGCGCGATCGAATCGCGAATTCATCGCAGTCAATGAACGGACGTATGCAGCTAAAGCGCTCTGTAGGAGATACGGCGTGACCGTCTCCGCCGAACGCTTTGGAAACGCACGACGAAACTGCTGGCGATAGTCGGTGCTAGTATTGACAACTCGCACTGCGCGGTCGACGGAGCTGTGCATCTCGGTCGGGCTCGCCAACACAGCCGCCACCTGTTGCTCCAACGACGCGACACGTTCGTCGGCAAATTGCGCCGGTTGATACGCGGCATTGACGAGCGACGGCGTGCGACGATTGTGCGATGGTGCCAAGTCGAACGCTTGCGCGCGCGGCAACCCATCGGTGAATCCCAATTCCGGACGATGGCACGAGGCGCATGCGCGCGCACCATTCCCAGACAAAGCAGGATCGAAAAAGAGTGTTCTCCCCAACGCGATCAGCGTACTATCCGGCCGAGGCGCTTCGGCGGGGGCGTAGGCTTGCGCATCCATCGCGCCGGCGTCGTATACACTGCCGGCTTCGAGGCGCCACGCACGGCGGAGAAGAAGTTGCGGGCCGGGGAGCGCACGACGCAATCCGCCGACGGCGTGCGCGGCGGGATTGGCGTACTGCGTAATGAAGGCGAATCGGTCGAACGTGTCGAAATGCGGATGGGCCCGGAGATACATCGCCGCATCGTGCACGCGCTGCGCGACACGACGGTCTTCGGCGCTTCCGTTCGTCATCAGTACTGTCGCGGTTCCTTCCAATGCCGCCGCCGATTCGGGAATTCCATCTCCCGACGACGTGGCATCAAATCCCGCAATCCCCAAGGTGCTCACGCGCGCGATCTCAGTGCGCGCAATCTCGAGCCGCTGGGGATCAGTCACCTTCACATAGGGGGTCGCGCGACGAAATGCTCGCACGGCGATCAGCATGTCGTTCACCGCACTCGCGATCGTGCGGCGTTGCGCGCGGTCGTACGTTGGAAAAAGCAGCGGCTCGATGAGCGGGAATCCTTTCGGAACCACTCGGCCGGTGGTGGGCTCGTCGTCGCTGTCGGTCGTTCCTGGACCATTCAGCGCCGTGACGAGCGCAGGCCCGTAAAATTCGACGAGCCCTTCGACGGACTTATAATCTCGCCGGCTGGCGCGAAAGGCGTCGCGCGCCCGCGCAGGATCGCCCAACGTCCGTGCACTCGCCAATCGAGTGAGATCGGCATCGAGCGCGTCGAGCCCGTGTTCGAGCACAACGCGCAACGCGCGCATCCGCGCCGTTTCGACCGCGGGACGCGCGGGGGCATCGTGCGGCGTCTGTGACGGAGGTGGTGATGACGCCGGGAAGTGTCCCGGCGCCATCAGGCAGATGGCCGCCCCGAAGGTAGCCGCCCCCAGTGTGGTCCGGCGTACCGAGGTCCACATTGGTTTTCTGTGACCGCGAGTGGTTAGTGCTGTGTCAACTCGACCGAGTCACGCACGGTCGTCGGGTACAGCGACTCGGGAGCCATCGCGATGTATCCGGCGGCCGGCACGTCACGGCCATAGCTCTTCGCATACACGCGTCCGTCAGGACGCACGGTGGTCACGACGAAACCATAGTATTCGCCGCTCGACGGGATCGAGAGGTCGATCGTCGTCTCCAGCGAGCTTCCGCCATTCCCCGCGATGACTTGCCACGTCTTTCCTGTGATTGGTTGCGCGCGGAAATAGACGTGGTTGTGCGCAGAGAACATGGCTTCGGCGTTGCCGGCGATGAGCGCGTTCCAGAGCGAATCGCGCGATGCGGGGAACTTGGCGAGCCCATCGGTCGGCACCGTGGGATACGGATACGCCGGCTTGTGTCCGATGGCAAAGATGTGCTTGGCGCCAGCAGCGTGCGCTTTTTGGATGTCGGCGGCGACCCACTGCGTGGGGACGTGCCAATCGTTGCCGACAGGATCTGTGTTGAGGGTGATGAAGTGCGCGCCGGCGAAGTCGAACGAATACGTCAACCGGCTCTGATCGGTCGCGAGGTTATCCGGACCGCCCGCCTTGGGACCATTGCCACCGCGCTTGATGTACGGATCCATGACACGCAACCAGGTTCGTTCGGCGGCCGCGTAGGCGATCTTGCTCGCATCCTGCGTCTCGTGATTCCCCGGGATCGCGACGAGCTCCGTCCCCGACTTGGCGAGCGGCGATGCTTCATAGAGCGCTCGCCACGCGCGCAACTCGGTCGCAAGCTGGACGGTGTCGGAGGTGTAGCCAAGCGTCAGGTCGCCCGCGAAAAAGAGGAAGCGGGGGCGCTTCGGGAGCTTGGCGATCTCCTGCAAGGTGCGGCGGAGCTGGACGATGTTCGCCGTACTCGGGTTCCCGGCGGTATCGGTTTTGTCGACGCGGTTACACCCGACGACGACGAAGGAGTAATCTTCCGCCGGGTTGACGGTGTTCCGGTCGAGGGTGACGGACGGTGTCGCGGAGGTGGGGGCTGCGGTGTCGTTGCACGCGGCCGCGCTGAGGGCGGCCGCGGCGACCACAAATGATGTCAACGACGAGGTCAACAGCGGAGAAACTTTCAAGGGGGGACTCCGAGTGAGGGAAGGATACCCAGAGAAGTTCCCCAGCAGACGTCAATCTTCCTCAACCGTTTCGTAACGGTGTCGTCGCAAAGCGCATCGAGGCGATGGCTCGGACCGACGCTTCTGTCCCCCGATGCTCAGCTCGTCGTCTTTTTCTGTTCGGTGTTCGTCGTATTATCGGTACTCTTGCCAGAGATTGAGATCGGACGGGTGAAGTTGATCCGGATCGAATCCGGGTTCTTACGCAGCCCTGGCGGAACGTGAAGGAGCCGGCTCCAGCTGATCGTCGCCGTGTTTTCGATGACGAGCCCAAGCGAGAAGTAGCTATCCATGAACGCGGCGTTTCGTCCCACAGCGCGATAGAATGGTTTTCCACCAAAGGCACCGCCGGTGTGGAGGAACCCAATTCCGTTGATCCTGCTGTTCGTTCCGGTCACGGTCGTCTGAAGATTGAGCCCAGTCTCGGCGTACTTCACCGAATCCGCGGCGCTTTGGCCTTGGCTTGGGGAGAAGGACGCATGCGTCGCGGTCATGAGAACCGTTTGCGTCGCTCCGAACTTCATGATCGCCAACGGCCGCTCGATCGTCAACACAGCTGGCCCGCCCTTGTTCAAGAACGCTTGAATTTTGCTCTTGTCCTCGACGGCGGGACGGGTGCTATCGGATCCGACATTGTAGACACCGCCGACGGCGATGCGGAACGTTCCCCAGTAATCGGCAATCAGCTCGACGTAGTTGGATTGGGTGTCCTTGTCACCAACGGTATTGAGCATACGACCAAACTCGAGGCTCGACGCGGTATCGGCCCGTCCCCAGAATGCGCTGGTGGCGACCTTCAAGCTGTCGTCATCCGTGACAGGCCAACACACCGTGAAGTCGAAAAACGGATGCCCTTTGGTGGTGCACCAATTCGCGCCTTCCAACTTCTTGACCTTGGACGACGTCCCCGATGTGTCAGCGGGTCGAGTCACCGCCTTGAGAACTTGTTGGTGTGGAATCACCGTTGGCGTCGCTTGCGCCGTCGCGACAAGGGGAAGAGTGACGCCCACGAACAAGGTGAGCAAGGGACGCGTGAATGAGATGGGCGCCGCGAGAGTCCTGAGATCAGAATGCATGATAGTACGTTTTGCACCGGATCGGCAGACAAAGCGAGTCCCAATCCGGCTAGGTTACTGTGGCGACTGACGTGCGATCACGCCGATCGCTTCGCTCCGCAAAATTTGCATCGTCGAGCCGTGCGCCGCGAGGTTGATCATCGCTTTTCCAATCAGCTCGGTGGTGGTGACGTACTTGGGGATGAACCGCAAGAGGAGCGGCATGATGGGGGCAATCACCGCGTAAATGACATTGTAGCTTGCCGTCCGCGAATAAATGCCGCGCCCTGGCTGGATGATGCCGGGGCGAAAGATGTAGACGGCTTTGAACGGTAAACGTTTGACTGCGTTCTCCGCGGCGCCTTTGACGCGGGCCCACATGACGGAGGAGTGCTCGGTGCTGTCGGCACCGCTTCCCGAGACGAAAATGAAGGTCATCTCGGGGTTCGCCGCGGCGAGCGGTTCAGCGGCGGCGATGGTGATGTCGTAGGTGACGCGCCGATAGGCGGCTTCTGTCAGTCCGACCGAGGAGACGCCAAGGCAGTAGAACGTGGCGTCATAGCCGGTCAGCTCCGGGATGAGTGGCGAGAAATCGACGAAGTTGTCGTGGGCGATTTCGCGGAGTTTGGGGTGCTGGGTCGGCGTGGGGGCTCGGACGATGCTCAGGACCTGGTCGACGCGCGGATCGGCCAGGCATTCCCGAAGAACGCCTTGGCCGACCATGCCGGTGGCTCCGAACAGGATGACTCGCATGACTCCACAGAATTTACTGCGGCCGAAGCACCTCCGCACGATCAATCATGCTTGGGCATGCGTTAGACCGCATCACTCAACGCCGAGAAATTGAAATCGCGGACCATCACCGGTGGCACGATGACAGGCCCCAACGGCCATTGGGTGATTGCCCAACCATCATACTCCGCATGGATTCCGGAGTGCGTCCCGAATGCGACTCGCTGTGGTACGCCGAGCGCGAGAATCTTGTTGAAGACAATGACCGGTGATTCATAGAATCGAAAGTTCGTGGCGGGATGTGCCAGCTTGCCATTTTGGATCAGGAAGCACCCATCGCGTGTGACCCCGGTCATCGCTCCTGATGGATAGTCCTGGATCTGAATACTCGATAATCGATTCACGTAGATCCCTCGCTCGCAATTGGCGATCATGTCGGCGATCGGTGTCGTTCCACCCGACATACGAATCGCAAAGGGCGGCTTGCGCGGTGTCTTCCCACGCTGGAACGCGTACCCGATGTGATACGCCAACTCGTGCAGCACGCCGTCCTTGACCAAGGTCGTCGCACCGCTGGGGAAGCCGTCCTGGATGAAGAACGGATAATCGCCCCCGTCCGGATCGGCAGGATTGGTTTCGATGGTGAGTCGCGAATCCATCACACGCTGATAGAGCTTACTGCGATGGCCATCGAGGGCATTCAACTGACTGAACGGCGTCCCACCACTGTCGGTCCGATCGGCATCCCACAACCCGAGCATTTCCGCCACGAGTTGTCCCACGGCGGCCGGACCCAAGATCGCGGTATATCGGCCGGGTTCGACCCGGACCGGATTTCGGCTCTGCTCCGCCATCGTGAGCGCCTCGCGCACCACGCGATCGGGGTCGAGCTTCGTCCAATCGCGATGCGTCTGGCCGCTCCACCCGGACGCTTTCCCATCCACGGTGCGCGCCGTCATCGTGATCTCGCTATCGGTCGCCTCGCCCCACGCGCATCGCCCCAACCCATACCATTGGAGTTGCGCTTGCGCCGAGAGCGCGACCGTGGCGGCGGTCATGAATGGCGTGTCACGGACCTGCGTGAGCATCCGTTCCAACGTCGCGCCGCGCGCGTCGTCGATCGCGTGCACAGTGCTGTCGTGCCAGAGTGTGACGGGAAGATACGGCTTCGCTCCCCAAAACACCTTCGCCTCACTACTATCGGCATCTTCTTGGGGAACCGAATTCGGCGCGGGCATCGGCGCCATCCGAATCGCGTGAATGGCCCGTTGCAGTGTATCCAGATCGCGCACCGAGGTTCCCAATTCGACAGGATGGCAGTCGCCGATTTGCGTGTCGAACCGCAGCAGGAGCCGATCTTCGTCGTCACAGAACACTTGCCGGTTGTTCACGATGCGCGTCACGGCGGTGCAATGATGCAACAACCCGACATGCCCAACAGGCCGTGACATGAACCGGCGGACTGTGGCGACGAGGGCCAACGCTTCGTCGCGCGTCATCACCCGGCGGGATGTTTCCGGCGCCGCACGCCGAGCCAGGAAACGCGCGACAGTCTGAAGCTCAGCCTCAGCGTGGGCGGATGTAAGATCAGTTGACATAGGAAGAACGCCAGAATGCAGAGAAAAGTGCCGAACAATCGCGGCGAACCCGCAAGGTCCGCCCACGATCTCTAGAAGCCACGGAGGGGGATTTCATCAGGGAGGATGTCGGCACCGCGAACATGGATCGCGGGCACTTCGAGACTTTGCAGCGGCGGTCCGCCCCAAAGATCAGTGCGCCCGACCAGGACCGTCGCCGCGGTGCTCGCATCGCCGAGTGCAACGACCGACGTTGGCGACCAGAAGCGCCGCGTGGCCATTTCGATCCGTGTCTTGATGATGCGCCGCACGATTTTTCCGCGTTTCACTTCCAACATGATGCGCGGCCCCAAGACGCCACCCGCTCCTTGGTGATCTCCCATCACGTTGAACGTATCGCGCACGACGTACCCGTCCTGCACTGAACGCACGAGCTCGTCGAGGGACATCGTCGATGGGCTTGCTGGCATACGTATCGCGGCTGGCGCACCCATTGGCTCATCGGTCACCTCGAACACCCGAGCCTCACCGCGCGCGATTCCGGCCGGCTCGGCCGCCGGGGTGCCATGCACGTGCTCCCATGCCGACAAGGCGCTGCGTGTACGACGCGTGCCGCAGTAATTCACCACCGCGCCGCCGGTCATGAGGGGGAATCCTGTGGGAACCACTCCTTCGTCGTCCCACGCCGATCGCGCGAACCGGTTCGCGTCGGCTGACACGTCGAGATTGACGAGCTTGGAAAACAACGGGGCGCCCAAGATGTCCGGCATGGGTGAGAGGAAGCTCGTCCCGCGCGCATCTTGTTCTTCGCCGAGCACACGGCTCAACGAGAATGCCGGGAGGAGCGTCTCACCCAAGATCGACCCATGGGCTTGCCCGTCGAGCACCACCTCTTTACGCCCGATTTCCGCAACACCCAAGGGTAATTTGAGCAGTGGGACAGTCTCGTCATACAACGCCGCAATCTGGTCGTGCCGCTCCGGCCCGAGCAGAAGTTCTAATCCGCCCGCTTGCGGGCAAAACGTGGGAACGCGACGATACAGCGCGACATTGACTCCTCCGAGGACTCGGGTGAGCGTCTGCGTGACGAGCGTTCCTTCCGACGTCGCGCACACCCGGGTCTCGGTGCGAAAGGAGAACGGATCCCCTATGGACGCCCGGAGCGGGAGTCCGCGCACGCGGCTGAAACTCGTGAGTACATCTAGAATCTCACCAGGAGCAACACTGAACGGATCGATCTGCACGGGATCCCGCCATTCACCGGTGACGACCGGTGCGGGGACCCAGGGACGCGGATTCTTCGTGAGCGGCGCGATTCGCCGCGCCGTCTCGGCCGCACTTCGGGCGGCACGCGCGATTCCATCAACCGTCGGATCGGCGCCAGCGGCAAACGCCCACGCACCACCGACGCGAACCCGAACTCCGAATCCATAAAGAATGCCGACCGCGCTGAGCCCGTCACGGTATTCCCGTCGATCGCCGATCCGAATGTCGGCGTACTCCGCGCCGGCCGAAGTGGCCGCGTCGATGGCGGTGCGCGCCAAATCGCGCAAATGCACGGGATCTACGATGGCGGGAGCATGCGCGGCCAATGGCCGGCGCGAACGCACAGGAATGGCCACCGCGCGTTCGCCAGGGCGCAACAACGCAACGGCCGCGGCCGCCGCGCTCCCCGCCAACACCTGCCGACGCGTCAACGTCCGTGGCAGATCGAGTGGCGGTACGCCGCGAGACGATTTGCTCATTGGATCGGGCCCTTCGATGACACGCCCTGCATCGCGACGGGCGTCGCGGTAGACACGGCATCGCCCGTCGCCTCATGCATGGCTGGAGAAACGCCGTGCTGCGCCACGGCTTTCTCTTTGAGTAGCGGCGGTAAAATGTCGCGTGTCAGTCGCGTCCACAGGTCGTCCGACCATCCAGGGGTATACCATCGGATGATCCCGCGCCCATCAATGACGACGTACGACGGGCTCCCGATCAAGAATGCATCACGATTCGGTGTATCACGCACCGAATGTCCACCATCCCACGTCGAGTCGATCATGCCCGCCCACACGGCGATCGGATACGGATAGTGGCGCGTCTCGACGTAGACGTGCTTCATGCGCGCGACCATCGTATCCGGGAGGAGCCGATCGCCTCCGAAGTTGGGCTCCGCGACGTCGTAATATTCGAACTGCACGCCGCGCGGTAACTGCTGTACCCATTGTACCGCGGCATTTCGTCCCCGTGCGCACCATTCACACCCAAAGTGCCCGAACTCGATCACGCGAATGATGCCGTCGTCGAGCCGCTTGCTTCGCGCTCCGGTCACGGCATCGCGTGCCCCCGGGGGGAGGGGTTGATTGAACCACCCGACGGCAACGAGTGGTGGCGCTTCACGACCGAAAATTTTGGTCGTTTCGATCAAGCGCGTCACCGTTTGTGTCGCGTACGCGAATGTTTCCGCCAAGCCCGAGTCGCGCGCGAGCACCGCCGGTTCGACCTGTATCGCACGCCGTAACCCCTGTAGCACGGTATCGAGCACGGCCCGGCCGTGCGGCTGTCCGGCAACGATGGAGATGTAGGTGCGAATGGCTCCTTCGACGTGATACTCCCCCGCCTCTTCCAGTCGTTCCCGCAGATCAGGAATTTTTGCCAGCACCGTCATGGCGCGCCTCCCGGACGCAGACGCCGCCGACATCTCGCCATTGCGCGCGTAGGCCTTCATTAACGCGAAGTGTCCCCACATGGGCTCCTGACCCGAAACGTCCGGCGGGAGTGCCGTCAACTGTGTCTGATACTGCTCGGCCATCGCGAGGTGCGCGGCAGGAATGTGTAATTCATCATTCCACGCCAAGGTGGTTCCCGCCCACAATTCGACGGCCAGTTTGAGACGGATGGCGTGCTCGCGCGGTTGAATCGGGACGACTGACCATTCACGCGTCCAGCGCGCGGCCGCAGTATCGTCGCCAGTGATGAGGGAGAGCTCGGCCATCGCCAACGCATAGTCTCTCGCACCCAACACGCGCACCGCGCTGTCGGCCGGCAAACGGCGTATTGCCGCGAGCCGGAGCCGGACGACAGAATCGACCACGGCACGGACGGAATCCATCCGCATCACGACTCGGCCACCAACGACGGGATGAAAGTCCAACATCGAGTCGACCAACCGGTGAAGACCCGTGTAGCCCAGCGGGGTCATCCCCGTTGCGGGAGCCAGGACCGTGGAATCGACCGTCGTGGAGTCGGTGACGGCGCGCAATGGGACACCGTCACTCGGTTGGGCAGCAACACTGGCGCCAGTGATCAACGAGCAGCAGAACGCAACGCGTATCCAAGAGTATCGCACAGAATGTTTCATTGTCAGCAGTTTCTCCTACAACTTCGGAACCCTATGATTGTCTGCCGTCGCGCATTCATCGCGCCGACGTCTCGCACACCACCGACGCCGCACCCATGACACGAAGGACCAACATGATACGAAGAGCTTGTCGCTGTCACGGCGACAACCCGTCTCAAAAGCGTACTCGCACTCCGATGCGTTCCTGGCGGCCGCCCGACCGATAACCCGGAAACGCGTCAGTTTGATAATTGTTCCATACGTTCACGATGTGCAGTTCGCCATCGAATCGCTGGGTAAATCGATGTGACCCGTCGATGCTCCCAGTGCCGTATCCTTTCATACTCACTGAGCAAAACCCATACGTTGGCGGAGGACACACACCCGTGACACGGGGCGACTGCAAACGTGTGGAATAGACCTCGACACCTAGCATGCTGAAAGCGAATGGCGTCAACTGTTTGCCCTGTCCCTGCCAGTGATACGCGAGACGATTGCCACCCGTCGCGTACGCGACTTCGTATGACCACGTATGCTCTGCCAAATTATTGAATGCCTGCCCAACGACAATGCCGGGAAATTGCGTTCGAAACAGCGGAGTGATTCCGATGATGCGGCTCTTCGTAAACGAGTATGTCCCTCTCATCGACAGCCGGCCGACGTTGGTCGCTCCCTGTACTTCCCAGCCTTGATCACGAACGCTTCCGAGGTTCAAAAACTTGGATTGCACGAGATGCGACCCGTATCCGCAATACGCCGGTTGTGTCTGACAGTATCCATAGGGATCCGGATTACCGTCGAGCCGAGGAATGCTATCGACGTTGACCTGATAGACGAGGTTGTCGGAGGTATTGTTGTACCTCGTGATGTTGAGCGACAGAATGCTTCCCAAGTAAAGGTCGAGCCCCCCCTCGACACCACCCTTCTGTTCCGGGAGCAAATCCGCGTTGGGAAAGACATACCACGCATTGGCAGGGAAGATGAGACCGTTACCGGAGTACCGGCGTCCGTCACGGGCTCCCACTTGCGGCGCTCGCGTCGAATGACCATAGTCCGCTCGTAACTTCGCGGTAACGGCGCCAATTTCGTGCGTGATCGCCATCCCGTACCGCGGCACGTAGTTCGGATTCGCGTCCGCGCCATAATTTGGATCCCAGTCGGCACGCAATCCGTACGTGAGAAACACCATGTCCCAGAACCCGAGCTGGCTCTGCAGAAACGCGCCTGAACCGTGGCTTTTATCCGTGACGGGATATATCGGATCTGGCGTATAACTATAGTAGCTTCCAGTACTGGTATATCGGCCACTCAACGACAGTGTTCGTTGCGTTCTGCCGTCTCCCCCAATCGTGACATTGGCGTTCACGGCGTTGAGAAGCGGAATCCGAAGCGTCGTCGAAAATGCGGTGGTCAGCCGTTGGTCGTCAGCAAAACTCCGGGGCATCGCGGAATCTGCGATGTAGCTATACCTCGGCCGGCTCCCAAACTCTTCCCGGGTCAAACGGTCCGAGCCGAACGTGCCGGTCGCCGACCAGTTTTGGAAGGGGGCCCACGTCAACGTCAATCCCGACGACTCGTCATTATTGCTATCGGTGATTTTGGCAGGGGGATTGGACGACACGTAATACTGCGAGCTATTGTTCCCCACCACGCCCGTACCATCAGACCAGTTCCGGGCTTGCGCACGACGGAGGCTCATGTCGATCGTTATTGGTCCCTGCTGATATCTCCCAGCAACCGATCCACTCAGTGTCAAAAAGTGGGTCCCGGGACTCCACGAACCCGGCGTCACGAGCGACGCGTCAGCCCGGTACGAGAGATGGCTGTCCACACCATTCATTTGTATCGAATTGTCCAACTGCGGCGCGAGTGAGGACGAGAACTGATTCTGTGCAAAGCCTCCCAAGATGGCGACAGTCACTTCGGGGCGAGCGGAACTGCCCCGTTTCGTGAAGACCTGAATGACACCACTGATTGCTCCGGATCCATAGATCGTCGATGCCTGGGGACCCGTCAGAATTTCGATCCGTTCGATGCTCTTCGGATCGATCAATCCTACGTAGCTACCATTCACGAGAATACCATCGACGTAGGTCTTCATCCCCTGCCGGAAGGACGAGCCCGCATCTGGTCCCAAGCTACCGGCGTTGTCCGGGAGCGTACTGCTCCCCCGTGCCGTATAGAGCACAAATCCCGGATTGCGGATTCCGCTCCCCGGACCATCACCATTTTCTTGGGCAAACACCCCTGGGACATCGCCATGAAAGAGTTGGTCGATGTGGGTGATTCCACGCTGCTCCAACTCTTTCCCAGTGATCACCGTGATCGCATTGGGAACAGCACGAAGCTCCGTCGGCACGACAGTTCCTGTCACGACCACCTGATCCAACGCGTTCACGCTCGGCTCCAACCCGAGCGTCATCGATGCCGGCTCGCCATCTACGACGTTGACGGTCTGTGAACGTTTCGCATAGCTGAGCTTCCGAACATGAACGACGTGCGCGCCCGAGGCGATGCCTGTCATCCGGAACGTCCCATCATCGTTGGTCGTAATACCGGTCTTCGCATCATCCAGGAGCACGAGCACCCCTCGAATCGGCTTCTTCGTCTTGGCATCGACGACGTACCCTGTGATGACTCCATCTGCACGGACCGATTGCCCCGCCCCTGTCGCGATCACGAGCCCCAACTTTCCCTGTTCGAGCGGGACGATCTGCAATCGCGTCCCCGCGAGAATTTTCGCGAACGCCGCCCGCAACGTAATGGAATGGAATTGCGCCGTCACAACATGAGACGCCGTATCGAGCAGATCCGGCCGATAATTGACATGGACGCCGGCCAACGCGGCGGTCGCATCGATCGCAAGACGAAGCGACGACTCTCGAAGGGTGAGCGTGACGGTCCGATCGAGTAACGCTTCCGATGCCCGCGTATCAGCAACAGATTCCGCCGCCGACGCAACGGATCGCTGTGCCGAGAGCGGCATGGCGAGCAATGACGCGAGTACAACCCCCAGCGGAACCCGTCGGACACCGTGTCTTCGACTCACCTGGTTCATCGACCCATCTCCATAGTTGGGGCAAAGTGGGCTCGCACGGGATCGCGCGAGCGAGGATGATCTGCCTGATCTACGTGGTGCGCTCGAGGTGTCAGAACGACTCGGGGCGTCGCACGCCCTGCGGTGTCGAACACCGCCGTCACGTCGAGCAATTGCTGGAGCAACCGGAGCATTGCCGCACTCGACGTCGCATCGAGCGAGGCGTTGAGACGCTGCCGCCGAAGCGTCGAGTCTGTCAGCGAGAATTCGTATCCGTACCAACGCCCCAAGGCATCGAGAACATCAGGGATCGGCACGTCATGGAAGACCAGATCGCCAGACGCCCAATCGCTATAGGGGCTCGGATCGCTCACCCGCGCTAGCGACGCCGTCGAGTCCGTCAAGCGCGCAAGCATGCCCCGCGAGAGCACGAGCGGGCGACGTCCAGGATGCGAGGCAGCAACCTTACCGCTCATGACAGCGATCCGAGTCTCTCGCCCCGGGCCGTCCCACCGTACATCGAACGTCGTCCCGATGACTCGCGTGGTGACGTCACCAGTTTGCACGAGAAAGGCGGACTTCGCGGACGGAGCGATATTGAACAACGCTTCTCCGACGAGGTGTACACGTCGTGTGTGGTCAGTCAAATTCTCATCGACGACGAGCGTCGTCCGCGGTGCCAACGTCACTCGGCTCCGATCGGCCAACGTGATAACGGTGCGCTCTCCAGGCCCAGTCCTGTACTGGCGTGACGACTGTGGATGTGGACGAAAGGTGAATGTCGCGAGCAGCGCCGCGACGGCCACACCCATCGCTCCAGCACCGACGCTCCAAGACCGCCACGACCCCCGTTTTTTTACAACCCCGGCCGCGCCCGCCACCGGGCGGCGGAGAGCCAGTCGCTCCGCAAGCGCGTGCCAATCGGCCTCGGCGTTCTGGCGCCCAACCCACCCATGGCTGACATCGAATTGCGCCGCGGCACGCTCGAGCGCCAGACCAACGGCGTCTTCGGACTCATCCCTCATGCCCGATAAATCGTCCCACGACGGCGATTATTGCAAAAAATTGCAAAAATTTGCTTGGGGCGGTCCTTACGCCCCTACGATGAGCTCCCGAATGACCCGTTTGGCGCGAGAGATGTACGTGGCAATGGCTGACGTTGGGCGCTCGAGCACGTCGGCAATCTCCCCATTGGACAAGCCATGCCGCCAGCGCAGCAGGACGGTCTGTTGCTCCATCACTGGGAGACGCTCCAAGGCTCGCTGTACAGCGATCTCTAACTCCTGGCTCTGGAGCGCAGCCTCCGGGTCTGCTGAAAGGGTCCCCAATGCGAGGGAGACCGTCGAATCGATGGCGTCCCGCGCATGATGGGTGCGGACGACCCGTTCGCGGCGTCGCGAATCGAGTACCCGATAGCGGACGGCACGATACAGGTAGACATCGAGCCGCCCCTCCCCGCGCCACTCCGTCCGTCGTTCCCACAGCCTGGCGAAGACGTCCTGCACGACATCCTTTGCCCCATCGCTCGGGCCGAGCAACCCATACGCGAACTCCAGGAGACGGTCATGGAATTCGAGGTAGACCCTCGCGAACGCGTCCGCATCGCCTTCCCGGATCCGTGCGACCAAGACGCGGTCCGCGTCCGGATCACGCGGACGATATCCTGTCGAATGCGGTACGGCGTCGCCAGGCGGGACGTGCATGGCCATAATCTGCAACGGTGCACGTCACTTGCGAAGCACAATTTTTTCTAGGAGCGAAAATCGTGGCCTCAGCGTCAGGGCTATAGTAGTAAAAACCGCGGGGCCCAGTCTCCATAGAAACCGGGCCCCGCGATTGTCGATCAACACGCACGCGCAAAGCGCATGACATCATCCTGTTATTGCTGCCGTTCGTTCCAGCTCCCCCCAAACGCCTTGTACAACTGCACGACCGACACCAAATATTGCTGCTCGACCTGCACCAATCCCAGCTGCGCCGTGAACAAGCCCCGCTGCGCATCGAGCACTTCCAAATAACTCGAAATCCCCGTCGCGTACCGGCGCTGCGCCAACGAATACGCCGTCTCGAGCGCACGCACCTGCGTTTCCTGCGCGACCAATTGATCCTTCCCGAGCCGCACACCCGCCAGCGCATCACTGGCTTCACGCAACGCGGACAGGACCGTTTGCTCGTACGTCGCTTGCGCCTGTTCCGCGCGCGCTTGTGCGGCACGTTGCTCACTCAACAATCGTCCACCCGTGAACAACGGCAACGAGATCCCCGCCTGCAGCGTGTAAATCTCTCCCTGCGGCGTGAACAGCTTGTCGAACTTCGGACGTTGCGTTCCATATGCCCCCGTCAACGTCACCGACGGCAGACGATTGGCGATCGCGACACCAACCCGCGCCCCCGCGGCCTGCACATCCCGCTGCGCACGCACGACATCCGGACGACGCGCCACGAGATCACCCGGCAACGAATCCGGAATCGTGACCGCCTGCACCACCGACTCCAACGCATTACCACGCGCAATCGTTTGCGGCGGAGTCCCCGTCAACACCGACAACGCGTTTTCGAACTGCGTCCGCTGCCGAGCAAAGTCGGCGACGCGGGCAGCGGGGTCGGCGACTTGCGCCTCGAATTGTCGCACGTCGAGCTCGGAGATCAATCCCTGCTGGAACCGCCGGCGCGCCAAGTCCAACGTCGCTTGCCGAGATTGCAACGTTTGCTCAGCGACGTGTAAATTCTCATCAGCAGCGCGCAGTTGCAAATACGCCGTCGCAACGTCGCTGACGAGCGTCAACACAGTCGCGCGCACATCTTCCTCGCGCGCAAGTACGTCATAGTTCGCCGCCTGCGTGTTCCGGCGAATCCGTCCCCAGAAGTCGAGCTCCCACGACAGATCCGCCGCGACACGTACCACGTCGTATTGTACTGGCGACGGCGTATTGACGATCCCTTTATTCCGGCTCGCGCTCGCATCCGCGTAGATCGACGGGAAGAAATCCGACGCCGCGACACCACGTTCCGCGCGAAATTCCCGAACACGCGCTTGCGCAACCCGAAGATCGCGATTGTTCTCGATCGCCGTGCGCACCAACGCCACGAGCTGCGAGTCGCGCACGACGTCGAGCCACGCCAAATCACGTACGTGGTTTACTTGCAACGGCACCGGACGCCACAACGCCTTGGCCGCCGAGTCCGGGCGATCCGCGTCGCGCGCGGAAGCCATCGAATCGAGCACTGCCCGCGTCGCCGGCGCCATCGCCTGCGCGCCACGTGAAGAGACCGGCGTGACCGCCGGCGGTGTGACGTTCGTCGAGCCGAACGCGCACCCGATCGTCGTGACGAGCACCGCGGCCGTTGCGCTACGCAACAACGGAGAAGTCATCTGGCGACGCATTACCGTTCCTCCGTCGTGGTCGGGAGCGGTGCAGCAGGTACTGGGACCGGAAGGTTACCATGCCCGCGCGGCCGGCGCTCCGAAATGTTGCGGATGACCGTGAAGAACAACGGAATGAAGAAGATCCCGACCAACGTCGCCGTCAACATACCGGCGAACACTCCGGTACCGAGCGAATGCCGGCTCGCCGCCCCTGCACCACTCGCGACCAACAGCGGCGCGACACCGAGGATGAACGCGAACGACGTCATGAGAATCGGCCGGAACCGCTCGCGCGCCGCCTCGATCGCGGCATCGTGAATCGACATGCCGCGTCCTCGAAGCTCCGTCGCGAACTCCACGATCAAGATGGCATTTTTCGCCGCCAACCCGATCACCGCGATGAGCCCGACTTGGAAATAGATGTCGTTCGACATCCCGCGTAACCAGACCGCGACGAGCGCGCCCAAGATCCCGAATGGCAGTCCCAAGAGCACCGCGAACGGAATCGACCAACTTTCATACTGCGCGGCCAACACCAGGAAGACGAGCACGAGTCCGAGCACCAACACCAATCCACTTTGCCCAACCGATGCCCGTTCCTGGAACGACTGGCCGCTGTACGCATAGCCAATCCCCTGCGGCACGTACTTGGTCTCGATCAAATGCTCGACTTCATCGAGCATTTCCCCGGAGCTGCGTCCGGGGGCCGCCGGCGACGTGATCAACGCCGACGGGAACCCGTTGAAGCGCGTCAAGACCGCCGGCGCGCCACGCATCTGGCCGTGCACTAGCGTCGAGAGCGGGACCATCTCGCCGGCGGTGCTCCGCACGTAGAATCGTCCGATGTCTTCCGGCGTCTGCCGGAATTGCGACTGCGCCTCCGCCTGCACGCGATACGGACGGCCGTACAAATTGAAGTCGTTGATGTACAGCGTCGACAACATCGCCTGCAGCGTCGAGAAGATTTGCGCGGTGTTCACGCCGCGTGCTCGCGCGGCGTCACGATCCACGGACAGATACAACTGCGGAACGTCGACGCGCACGCCCCCTTGTGGGGCGGCCAACGCCGGCAGTGACCGAGCGTCGGTCACGAACGACTGGACCGTGTTCGCGAATTCACGGATGTCACCACCGTTCCGCTGCTGCAGATTGAGCTCCATGCCGCTCGTCGTCCCCAATCCGGGGATCTCCGGGAGATTGAATCCGAACGCCAGCGCCTCTTTGATGCCAAAGAATTTTCCGTTCACTCGCGCGAGCACGGCGTCGAGGCTCTCATCCTTTCCGCGCTCATCCCACGGCTTGAGACTCACGAACATGGTCGCGCTGTTCGGAAGATTGGATTGCGTCAACAGATCGAACCCTTCGAGGACGATCACGCGCCGCACGGCATGTTCCGAAAGGACCGCTTGCTCGATCTGCGAGACCACTTTCTCGGTCCGCTGCAGCGAGGCGCCGTCCGGCAGCTGAATGGCCGCCGCGAAATACCCCTTATCCTCACTCGGCAAAAAGCTTCCCGGCACGTGCTTGTACAGAATCCCCGCCAACACCAACATGACGCCGAACATGGCCAGCCACGTGCGCGGATGCTCGATCACCCGAGTCGCGCCACGGGTGTAACGTCCGGTGGTCCGGGCAAACCACTCGTTGAACCGACGAAAAACAGGGTTGTCCGTCTCTTCCGGCGCATGTTGCAACAATAGAGCGCAGAGCGCCGGGGTGAGTGTCAGCGCCACGATCCCCGACAGCACCACCGCGATCACGATCGTCACCGCGAACTGCTTGTACATTTCGCCCGTAATCCCGCCCACGAACGCGACAGGGATGAATACCGAGCACAGCACCAACACGATGGCGACGAGCGCGCCTCCCACCTGCCGCATCGCACGATTGGCGGCCTCGCGCGGCGATACGTGTTCCTGCGCCATGATGCGCTCGACATTCTCGATCACCACGATCGCGTCGTCGACCACGATGCCGATGGCGAGTACCATCCCGAACAGCGTCAACGTATTGACGGTGAACCCGAGGAATTGGAGCCCCAAGAAGGTTCCAATGATACTCACGGGCACCGCCAAAATTGGAATCACGGTCGCGCGCCAACTCTGCAAGAAGATGAACACGACCAACGTGACCAACGCCATCGCCTCGGCCAGCGTGATCACGACTTCCTTGATCGACTCCGTGATGAAGGGCGTCGTGTCGAACGGCATCTGCCACTGCACGCCGGCCGGGAACGTCTTGGCCAGCTCGTTCATCCGTTGTTCCACCTCGCGCTTGACGTCGAGATTGTTGGCGCCAGGGCGAGTGTAAACGAGACAGCCGGAGGTATTTTTTCCATTCAGACGGCCGATCGCGTCATAGGCGCGAGACCCCAACCGAACCGTCGCGATGTCGCCCACGCGGACCACCGATCCGTCCGGACGTGCACGGACCACGATGTTGGAAAACTCGGCCGGGGTGCTGAGTCGCCCTTGCGTGGTCACCGGAATGGTCAATTGCGTCCCTGATGGAGACGGCTGACGTCCCAACCGTCCCGCGGGATTCGTCGTGTTCTGCTCCTGCACCGCCGCGGAGACGTCGTCGACCGTGATCCCGAGCTGCGCCATCTTTTCGGGGTCGAGACTGATGAGCATCGAGAAATCAAGATTCCCGAAGGTGAACGCGTCGCCCACGCCGGGGAGCCGCTTGAGCTCGTTCTCGATGTACAGCTTGGAATAGTTACTGAGATACGCCGCATCGTGGTGCGGATCGGTGGATGTGAGCGAGACGACGAGCAGAATGTCGGGATTCGCTTTCTTGATCGTGATCCCGTTCTGTCGTACCGGCTCCGGAAGCTGCGGCATCGCGACGTTGACCGCGTTCTGCACGTCGACCGCGGCCAAATCCTGGTTACGCGCGATGTCGAAAAACAGTTGCAAGTTCATCGTCCCATCGCTCGCGTTGGACGACTTGTAATACAAGAGACCGTCCAACCCCGCGAGCTGTTGCTCGATCGGTGCCGCGACTGCGTTCGCCACGTCCTCCGCGCTCGCCCCAGGATACACGGCGGACACCTGCACGGCCGGCGGCGTGATGCGCGGATAGCGGTTCACCGGCAACGTCCGCAACGCGAACAAGCCGAGCAACGTGATGATGATCGCGATCACCGCGCCGAGGACGGGGCGGCGCACGAAGAAGTATCCGCCGGATCCGGACGATGTTCCCGGAGCCGGCGATGATCCGGGCGCGCTCATCGTGTCGACCGCCTCGCGGTATCTGGCGTGGTAGTTGGCTTCGACACGCTCGGCTTCACTGCATTCGGTGTCGCAGCAGCGGGCGTCGCAGCAGCGGGCTTCGCGGCGCCGGGCTTCGGCGCTCCCGCTGCCGTCGAATCGACCGCCTGCGTGACCTTGACCACCGCGCCTGGGCCAATCTTCTGAATCCCATCGACGACGACGCGATCGCCAGCGGTCAAACCACTTTCGATCAACCAGCCCGCCCCGGCCCACTCCGTCGCCTTCACTTCTCGTGCGGCGACCGAATCACCGTGCCCGACGACATACACGATTTGGCGCCCCATCTGCTGCAACACGGCACGCTGCGGCACCACCACCGCGCTGTCGCGCACGAGCCCACGCACGCGGATGTGGACGAATTGTCCAGGAAGCAGGAGATGTTTCACGTTTTCGAATTGCGCGCGATACTCCTGCGTTCCCGTCTGGGGATCGACGACGGGATTAATGAATCCGATCCGTCCAATCCCTGGAAACGTGGAGCCGTCCGGCAATGTCGCCTCGATGCGCGCACTGCCACCCGGCATGGTCGCGCGACTCAACGCTGGCGACCGGCGCCACGCCAACTGTTGCTCCGCCGACGGACGGAAGCTCACGTACACCGGATCGAGAATGTCGATCGTCGTCAAGATATCGGACGACCCTGTGACCCGCGTGCCAACGTCCAACATCGCGCGTCCCACACGCCCGCTGATCTCCGCGCGGACCACCGCGTCGTCGAGCGCTTTCTTTGCCGCATCGACCGCACCACGTGCGTCATCTACAGATGCACGCGCCTGCGCGACTTGCGACTCGGCGTTGTCGACATCTTGCTTTGCGACTGCGTTCCCCGCCAACAGCGGACGCAACCGATTGGCCGTCGTTTCACTGTTGGCCAGGCGTGCCTGCGCTTCCGCGAGACGCCCGCGAGCACTCCGCCACGTCGCTTCGGCAATGGTCGGATCGATGCGATACAAGACTTGTCCGGCGTGTACGTCGCTCCCTTCCGTAAAGGTGCGCGCCATGATGACGCCGGTCGCTTGCGCACGAACCTGGACGGTCCGATACGCTTGCACTTGTCCAACAAATTCGAGATTGTCCTCGACGGATTGCGGCGCCACCGTAATGACGGCAACTTCTGAAGGGGGCATCGCCGGCGGTGCCGGCTTTTTGCAGGCCGTGACGGCAACAGTCACAGCCGCGAGGGATAGCAGACGGGATGACGGTGCGATACGCACGAGAGGTCGGGATAGAATAAGGAAAGCCAGTATTCCACGCGGGACACGAAACATCCCAGCGCGGAACATGTTGACATACCCAGCGGTACGTAATTACATACCGAGAGGTATGTAAGTCAAGCATCCACCTTCGACCTGTCGAACGCTCGCACTACATGGCTGATCACCGTCAGGAAAGCCTTCGGGAAGACCGCCCTCTGGAAGACGCCGCCTGGTTACCCGGCTTCTCAGGGTGCCGGCAGCGGATGAACCCGGCCGACCGCCGCCAGGAGATTCTGGACGCGGCGGTCCGAGTCTTCGCCAATGGCGGGTTCCGTCGGGCCACGCTGAATGAGGTTGCCCGCTCGGCGGGAGTGACGAAGGGGTGTGTCTATCATCATTTCGTGTCCAAGGAGGAGCTCCTTCTGGCGCTCATGCGCCAGAAGGCGCGTCCCGATCGCGATGAACCGATTTCGCTGATCGCGGCCTCATCGGCGTCGCACGCGGAAAAGGTGGCACAGGTCGTTGATGAGCTCTGGGATCATTTTCAGCAGCCGGGGCATTTGGAGCTCGTCATGCTCGCCGTGAGCGAGCTTCCGCACGCCCCCGACATCGCGCGCGCCTTCTTCGATGAAGTCGTCGTGCAGTGCCGAGCGCAGATGCGGTCAGCGATGCAGACGATTTATCGCAACGTGGGTGATGATCCGCCGTCGGATCGCGACATCGAGCTCATTGCGCGTCTCCTCCCCTCTCTCGTCCTCGGCGCCGCCCTTGGGCAGCGAACATTCGCCGAGATCGACCCGGAGCATCCGTCGCCGGATGAGGTGAAGGCGATGTTGACGAAAATCCTGGTCCGCGGTGCGTAGCGGACGCCGGCGAGCGGGCACTTTGGCACGAACTATCCCTATTTGAGAAAGCTCTCTTCACATCGAGCTTTCCAATGCGACACCTCCTGACGGTTATAACGCTCTTCGCTGCGGCGATGCACCCTGCCTCCGCCCGCGCGCAGCAAGGCGACACCGCGAATTCCCCCAGTGTGCACCGCGAGGTCAAAGGGGCCGGCCGCGCGGCGAAGTCCGGTCTCAAGCACCTGGGCAGCCAAACGCATCACGTGCTCAAGACCACGGGGCGAAACATCAAAGCCGGGCTCAAGAAGGCGACCGGCGACACGATGCCCAAAGATCCAAATCACAAACCTGGCGGCCTCAACAAAGCCGCCCGCCAAGTCAGCCATGCCTTCAAAACGACGGGACGCGCGGCAAAGTCGGGGTTGAAAACGACGTCGAGCAAAACCCATCGCGCGTTGCAGAAAACCGGGCGTAGCGTCAAAGACGATCTCCACGACTCGACTAAAGGCCCGAACAACGGTCCAAGCAATGGCTCGATGTCGAGTACGGGGCCGAATGTCATGCCCAGCACATGTTCGGTGTCCTCAACCCCTGGGTTTGGCCAGGATGTTGGGACATGTCATAACTAACGGCTAACTTTGCGGCATGCACACAGCCATCGTTCTCGCCCGGCTTCTTCCGCTGCTTCTTTCGTTTCGCCGGGACGTCCATCGATGGCTGTTCTTCGGCGCGGCGGCACAACGCACTCCAGCGTTCCACCGCCGCCGCGCCGAGCGAATCGTTGCGACCATCGCGACGATTGGCCCCACGTTCATCAAGATGGCGCAAGTGTTCGCGGGGCGCGCGGATTTACTTCCCGAGCCGTATCTCAGCGCGGTGTCGTCGCTCGCGGACCGCGTTCCGCAGGTACCAACCGACTTGATCGAGCGGGAAATCGCGCAGGCGTATGGCGTTCCCGCGCGCACGTTGTTCGAGCTGTGGGAACCGGTTCCCATCGCCGCCGCGTCGCTGGGGCAAGTGCATCGCGCACGGTATCAAGGGCGCGACGTCGCGGTCAAAGTCCTTCGTCCTGGCGTCGAAGCGTTGGTCGCGGCCGACATCGTCGCGGCCAAACGGATCGTGCGCTGGATCGCACGCATCTTCACCAACCCGCACATCGCCGGACTCCGCGCCGTGATCGATGAATTCGCGCGCCGCATCGGCGGGGAGATGGACTTTCGGCAAGAGGCGCTGTACGCCACCGAGATTCGACAGAACTTCGCCGGCTCGCGCGACATCATCATTCCCGAAATCGTCGACGAGCTCGTGCGGCAACGCGTGCTGGTGATGGAGCTGATGCACGGGACGACGCTCGACGCGCTCGCCCCGCGCGTTGCCGACGGCACGGTCGATCCGCACCGGTTGGTTCGCACGGTCATGGAGTTGTACGTCCAGATGATGATGGTCGACGGACTCTTTCACGCCGATCCGCATCCAGGCAATCTGCTGGTGCGCGATGACGGCGCGATCATCTTGCTCGACTTCGGGCTCGTGGTTCGTGTGCCGAGGGAGATTCGTCTCGCCATCGTGCGCACGATCTTCGCGGCGATTCAGCGCGACGCGGATGGTGTAGTCGATGGATTTTATGCGCTTGGCGTCGTCACACCGGGCGTCGACCGGAGCGTCGTCGTGCGTCTTGTACGAACGTTGCTCGAAAGTGCTTTTGACCGGACGACGGCGAAGGAGCGCATCGAGCGGATGGAGGCGATGCACGAAGAGCTTCTCGCGGATCGGGTGATGACGACGTTGTACGATTTTCCGGTGATGCTTCCGCCGGACCTCGTGTACTTTGCGCGAACGGCGGCGTTGATCGAAGGGATTGGGATTCGGTACGATGCGCGATTCAATGCGCTCGACTTCGCGACGCCGATCGCGTTGCGGATGCGCGGACGGATTTTCCAGTCGTTGGGATTGGCGACGACGCCATCAACAGAACAAGTCACTTCCGTCCTTCGCCAAGCGTGGTCGGACGCGCGGGATGTCGTGTGGCGCACGGGAATGGAGCTGCTGCAGTTGGCAGGAGGTGTTTTGGCAACACTTACCGGAGGAATACTGCCGAGTGATGGTGTTCGGGAATCCCGCGCAAAGCTGGACAAAAAAAGCGCCGTCTTTTCGCAGACGACGCAATCAGTCAAAGCTCATGAGAGTTTATAACTTCGGAATTGAAGCCAAAGGTCACGCTCTGATATAGCATCGACGCGATGGCACGGTGCTATACTGTTCCTGGCAAAGGTTCAACCAACTGCGCCACATCTTCAAAATAGCGACGATGCGTTTTACGGAGTGCTTCTTCTGTCGCAGCCTGTAACAACACGACCTCGTGCTGTACATGACGACGATTCAAATTAATTTCCAGGCGAAGGCGCTCGTCTTGCGCCACTTGCCAGTCAGATTCCTCAAAGACACGGAACGTCACGCGTCTCCCATGTTGGCGATGGTACTCGATCAGAAATAACATCTAAGACTCTCCAGCTTTTCTTAAGTCAATTATCGCATTCAGCTGCCCGGCAATTGCTCGAAAACTCGAGATACACTGCTCCCTCACACGATCGAGATCTTGCAGGACGGAAAGGCGTTCCATATTCCCGGCAGCTTCGGCAACCCTTCCCTCTGCCATTTCGAAATCTGCGACGGCTTGTGACGCATTGGCAAGTCCTTCAGAAATCTGTGGATTTCCACCACCATACTTAATGGATGAGCCCAATTTATCAGCCAAATTTTCCGAAATTTCCGCCCAAAGGTGTTGTAGAGCGGTCCGTATCTGAATCTCAATCGATTTTCCAGATACAGGGACAATAACATGTACGGCGCGATATCCATGACTCGGCAATCGGCGCCGATCCACAATTGCTGCTTCGGGGAACCAGTGACCCAACCTCTGGACAGCATCGTCCTGGCCATGCACAGCCGCAACGACTAGACGACATCCCGCAATATCCTGCATCTGACTGAGACGAAGGCTCTCCCGTTTCAATTTCTCGATGATCGACGTAGTCGACTTCGCAGGACGACCGCTAACAGCCAACCCTAGCTCTTGTCCAATGATATGTGTGACCGCTTCGTAGGCATCGACAAACGACCGTCGATATTGGTCGAGCATTTGAAGATCAGCGTCTTCTACAGGCTGAGACCGTAACCGCTCTCCCAAACGGTCGATTTGCGTCTTGGAAATGTCTTGTCCCACTTACGGCTTCGGCAACTGAATCATCGGCATCGCACTCCCCGATACCTGCGGCATCTGCCCATTCCACCGTTTCGCCATCTCATACTGCACCAACGTCCCCGTAATGCTTTGGGCCAACAGTTGATTCGCTTTCGCCTGCGCTTCAGCTTCCGTCAAGATCGCTTTCGCGCGTCCCGCCGCTTTGATCGAATCGCCTTGCGCCTGAAACTGATTCTTCTGTAGCTCGTTCTGCGCGGTCAACGCCTGTTGCTGCATCACGTTCTTCTGATTGATCGCCTCGATCACGCTCTGCGGGGCGCGTAATTCGTTGATCGTGAATTGCTTCACCACGATCCCGTACTGCGCGAGCCGGTCCGACAGGATGCGTTGCGTCCGGTTCACCGCTTCAGCCTTTTTCGGGCCCATGACCGACGCGATCTCCTCGTTCCCGATCACTTCCTGCAACGCCTGCCGAATCGCCTGTTTCACGTAGCCATGTTGAATTGTCATGATGTCCGTGCGGAACGTCTGATATAATTGCGGCACCCGCATTGCGTCGAGCTCGAACGACATCGAGACGTCGAGCGACACCGGCTGCCCTTCGACACTATTGACGTTGATCTCCTCGTTCGCGCTGCTCCCTTCCGCGCTCCCGCGGGCCAGCACCAACGTCTGCATGAATGTCGGATACTCCTCGATCGACGTGAGAAGCGGATTCCGCACGTGGACACCCGGACCGAGCGCCGTTTTGTCGACCCCTCCCCCCGCGCGATGAATCACGATTCCGACGTGTCCAGGATTGACGTAGGTCATGATCCCGTGGAGCACCAAATACGCCACGAAGACGATCGCGGCGATCGCCCCCCACCGTTTCAATTTGCCCACCGGGGCGTCGTTCACCGACAAATTCCCCAACCGCTCACTGACCGACGTTGGTGTCGCCATGGATAACTCCCTTGAAACAGTGTGAACAGACAACCGTCCCGTCATCGAGACGAACGAGCGATTCCGGCGATTGGAACCCATGGACCGGACAGGTGAACTTCGCCTCGTCGAGAATCGTGCGGCGATTCTCGTTCTGTCGTGACCGAAGCCCAAGGGATGTCTGCGTCCGGAACAGATAAAATGCGAGGACGACCAAGATCACCCCGAGGGCGATCAATAATGCATTTTCGAGTAGGATCGCGGCCATGTTACCGTGCGGCTGGCGATGCCGGCGCAGGGGTTCCGGCAGGAGCCGCGCGACCGGAAACTTCTCCACGTGACGTACCGCTCTCCCGCTCTTCCTTGGGCGACGGCACACTCACCAAGATCGCCGTCAACACCATGACGATCCCCGCGACCCCCAACTCCCACCACGCCGATCGCCGGATCGACCGCGCGGCCTCCTCGCTGCCGAGCGTCGGACGCTGGCGCCGCCAATTCCACGCGCCCAGCGCAAACACCATCGCGACGAAGATCAACTTGCGGAACAACATCGCGCCGTACACCGTCGTCCACAACGCGTCGATCGAGGGGAGATGATTCCATGCCGTGATCACGCCGCTCAACACCAACAACCCACCCATCGTGAGCGCGAGCGGTGAGAACGCGTGCACCATCGCCGCGACCAGCGGCCCGCGCCGGCCAGCCGCGGCGGGATGCCGTAACACCGTTCCAATCCCGGCGATGGCGAGGACAAACAGCGTGCCGATCCATAACCCCGCGGTGAGCATGTGCAGCGGATTCACCAGCCGCATCAGATTACCGCTAAAAAGATTGAGGAACGATCGCGCGATCACCCCGACCGCGGCCACACCCCATCCCCAGCCAATGCGGCGCGACGCGGCGAGAAATCCGAGGAACGCGAGCAGCATCAATGTCACCGAAACGAGCATCGTTCCAGTTCCGAAGATCAATCCACTCAATGTCGTGTGCTGGCGCGCCGCGATACTCGGGAGCACGATCGCCGACCGTCCGAGCGCCAATACGGCACCGATCAGCCCAAGGACCGCGGCACGCTGTAATGCGTCGTCCAAAATGGGGCGATCCCGATCGGGCGCCTGGCTCCCCACCTCCGCCCCGCGCATCGCGGCATAGCGAAACCCGACCGCACCGGCCCCCAGAAAGGTGCCGGTAAATTCGACCAACTGGAAGACAGGTGCAGGCCACTGCATGGCCTGCCAAAGGGACATGTCCATGACGCAACGGGGAAAGAAGACAAGACAGACGCCGCGGGCGAGGCGTCGCCCGCATTAAAAGTACAGCGTCGGGGCAAGCGGGGCGACAGAAACGAAAACGCCCAGGTGACGGTCACCCGGGCGTTGTTCTCCCTCCCCACGAACCAGTTCTCTATAACGCTACTTTTTCGTCGTCAAGATCAACCGGAACATCTCCGGCAATTTTTTCTTCTGCTCCTCCGTCAACGACGAGGTCACATCCCGCACCGACGTCGCAATTCGGTCCCGCATATCCTCCTGAATCTTGTCCATCCGCTTCTGTAACTGTTGATCGTCAGTTTTCCGTCCGTGCGCGACGACGTACTCCGCCACTGGCTGCACCAAAGAATCGATCGACGCATCGAACCGGCCCCCAGCCTGTTTGATGTTGGCGACTTGCTGCTCGGTGAGGAGGAGCGAATCTTTCATCGCCAAGAGTTGTTCCATCGGATTCTGCGTCAACTTCTTGAGGCGCAGCTTCACCGTATCGAGCGGGACCTCGGGATCGTGCCGCTCGAGCGCCACCAGTCCCAGCCCTTGCGCCAAGCTCCGGCGTGGCGGTCCACCAAGCTGCAGTTCCCCCTTGAAATACACTTCGAACGGCGGACGTCCCGCTCGGCCCCCAGGCCCCGCGGCCCGGCGATAGTTGTCGCCGAACTGTTGGTTGACGCGATACTTGAACTGTTGCGTCGCGGGGTCGAATCCGGTGACGTACAACAGGGTCGGATCCAAGGGCATGTACTGCGTGGCACGAATCAACGACGAATTCTGCAGCCCCAACGCGCGCGCGATCACCGTGGTCGAATTCATGGTGTACATCGACAACTTGAACCGGTTACGAAATGCGCCGTAGCTACGGCTCTGATCGTGTCCGCTCAAATCGAAGTCGAGCATCGGCTGGATGATCCCTTGCCAGCCGGAACGACAACTGTTGTATCCGGCGACCTTGCCAAGCGAGCGGCGCAGGCAGTCGCGGATGTGTGGATCTTTTGATGAGAGCAACGCTACCATCTGTTGCGCCAATTCCGGATCGCTCGTCCGCGCAGGATCGAAGATGAAGGCCCGTTGCGATCCATTGCCCGACCCGTTGATGTCCGCGTTGATCACCGGCGTGTACGCTCTGCCGGACTGGAGCGTCGCATAGAGTCCTGTTCGGATGCGCCAGATGTTGTAGGTCGTCATCACCGCGATCGAATGTGTCGGGGCCCACGACGGCGCCCAGACGACGGCGTACGGATCGGGGCCCCCTTCATCCCGAGCCTGCATGCGGCTCCCTGACAACGTGTAGGTCACGTTGAAGGGAATCTTCCCGAAGAAGGGGCGTGGTGGCGTGAGTGAAAACGAGAGGTTTCGGTCTTCCGAACGCAGATCGGAGACGTGCTGGATCACACGGCTGAACCGGGGATCGAGCCGCGATGCACTCGGTGCGACCGCCCCCGTCGTGGGAACGATGTCCGCCGGCGAGATGAACATCGGACGATTCCCTTCGGACGCCAAATAGAAGACCGGCGTCCGGCGAAGATTCAGATCGATGTCGCTCGACATGTTCCGATTCAACGACAGATCGGTGTTCACCCCGAGCGTCCATCCATGCAGCGAAAGATTATTCACTGCCAGATTACCCGACCATCGCACCGGGGAATGGTACTTCTCGTCATACACCGTCACGCTCGGTTGGCTGCTCGAAAACACTTCCGCCGCCGTCCCGTCGAGGCACGTCGTCGGGACCAAGGATGGATCGGCGCCGAACGCGTGCCAGTCCGCGGTCGGAACCGCGGCGCCCACGCAATTCAGGGTCCGCATGGTATTGGGGAGTCCCGTTTGGTCGGTCAATGCCGCGATGTCGCCCGCATTGACAAACCCTTTGAACGCCCCAAAGCCACCATTGAGGCTGATCGGAAGCCGAACCGGCTTTCCAGCGGCGGCCTGTTGCTGGATGAACGCTTGCTCGGCCGGCGAGAATTGCTGCTCCCACGAAAAGCCGAGCCGAGGCTCGAAACCGAAATCGTGCGGGACGTGATCGGTCCGAATGCCGAAGACCGAATCCGCCAATGCATTGTATGCGGGGCGCACACCGGTTTGCGCGAATTCGAAGCGCCCCCCATACTCCAACTTGAAATGATCGGTGGCACGGAATTCGTCGCCCAAGGAGATCCACTGCCCGGTCGATGATTGATTCGTTCCGTGTGATGACAACATCCGGGAATACGACGTCGGCGTGTTGGCCGCGAGATCCGCCAACGTTTGATACGTGTACGTCCCGAACATGTCGGTCGTCGGACTGTTCTGCGTCCGCGAGATCGTGAATCCTTGCGCCAACTTCAGCTGATGTCGCGAATCGTGGCCGAGCCACGAGGTCGAATGGGTGAATTCCATTCCCGACGTCTGGTTGTGGATCGCGCCCCACGGGCTCCCGCCGAACTGCAACGGCGTCAAACCAGTCCTGCCGTCGGCATACTGCGACGTCACCAGCACAGTACCGCCAGGCAATCGGAGGTATGGCGCGTACATCATCGATGACCGGTTGAAATTGACCCCGAGTTCTTCGAGCACCGACCCGAATGTCGCCGTTCCGCCGATGCCCGTCCACCACATGTTGTCGTGGGACGCCGACGCACTCCCTGGGTAGGATGTCGGGGTGACGAAACCGTCGCGCGTGCCCAGATACGCATTTCCGCGAAAAAATAAACTCGTCGTCGCCGTTGGGGTCGACGTCAGGTTCAAAAAGATCGTGCCACGGCTCTCGCCCGTGCTCGTCGGCGTGGCCGCCGTTTTCATCGGAATGCCCAACTGGCGCAATGTCGCGCTGGCCGCGTCGACCGTGTCGTGGATGAGCCCCGCCTGCGCCAGCGAGGAGCCACTCGGGGTGAGGAGTGAAACCGCCTCGCTCCACCGGCGATTGTAATTGTAGGACAGATTGTAAAACGCGACGTTTTCCTTGAGCGGCCCGCTGAACGTCCCGTCGAAGCTCATCAGATTGTTCGGATGCTCAGGCCACGCAGGGTCACGAATCGTCAACTGGGCGTTGCTCCCGGATGCCGAGATGCGCCCTTCTCGGATGTTGGTTCCAGCCTTCGTCGTGATCTTGATTTGCCCGCCTGCGAAGCCCCCGTGCGACGCATCGAAGTCCGTCTTCGAGATGCTGACGGAACCGATCGCTCCCGCAGGAAGATGACTCCCGTTAAAGCCCATTCCGTCGACGGTCGTCTTGTTCTGGTCAGGGGATTGTCCCCCGACCGACGGCTGCAGTTGGCCGTTCTGGTCCGGGAGCATGGTGACACCTGGTAATCCTTGAAAGAGCGCGCTGACGTCCGACGGATCGAGCGAAAAGAGCTTTCCGCCATTCCCTTCCAAATCTTCGCTCCCGACACCAGCCGAATGGTCTCCGCCCTTCCGGTTGTGCGCGCTATTCGCCGTAACGTCGACAGTTTCGAGCGTCGTGACAGCATCCGACATGTGAAAATCGGTCACGACGACATTCCCTTTCTGGGAGCGGAGCACGCGCTGCTTGATCGGCGCTTTTCCCACCGCCTTGACGTTGACGACGAACTGCCCCTCGTCCGTCGACCAAACGATAGTGTAGATACCGTCGTCATTGGTTTTGACGGTGCGAACGATTTTTGACTCGATGCCGGTCACCGCCACGCTCACGCCTTTGATCAGCGACCCATCGGCCGCCAGCGCACGCCCCCGTAAGACGGTGTTGTTTCCAGTTTGGCCACCGGCCCGCCGAACCGGATACATGAGTGCCGCCATCATGCCGCACAACGCAACGAGACGAATGAATACGGATCGGGACATAAAAATCGGGATGATACCTTCTACGAAACGCCCTGTCCCGCCGGGCATCTAACTCCCTACACCTCTACTACGCACGAGCACGTCGAATCATTCGAACGGGCGAACGCGATAAATGCGAAAACGCCCGGATGACGGATCACCCGGGCGTTCCACGAACCAGTTCTCTATAACGCTACTTTTTCGTCGTCAAGATTAACCGGAACATCTCCGGTAATTTCTTCTTCTGATCATCCGTCAATGACGACGTCGCATCGCGCACCGCCGCCGCGATCCGGTCACGCATGTCTTCCTGAATCTTGTCCATCCGTTTCTGCAGCTGCTGATCGTCGGTTTTCCGTCCGTGCGCGGCGACATAGTCGGCGACCGGCTGCACCAAAGAATCGATCGAGGCATCGAACCGCACACCAGCTTGCTTGATGTTGGCCACTTGCTGCTCGGTGAGAAGCAGCGAATCCTTCATCGCCAACAGTTGCTCCACCGGATTTTGCGTCAACTTCTTGAGGCGCAGCTTCACCGAGTCGAGTGGGATGTCCTGATCGTGCCGTTCGAGCGCAACGAGCCCCAGCCCTTGCGCCAAGCTCCGGCGTGGCGGCCCTCCCAACTGCAGCTCACCTTTGAAGAACACCTGGAACGGCGGGCGAGCGACACGTCCTCCCGGCCCCGCGGCCCGGCGATAATTGTCGCCGAACTGTTGGTTGACGCGATACTTGAACTGTTGCGTCGCGGGATCGAATCCGGTGACGTACAACAAGGTCGGATCGAGCGGCATGTATTGCGTCGCCCGAACGAGCGACGAATTCTGCAGCCCTAACACGCGCGCGATCACCGTGGTCGAATTCATGGTGGACATCGACAGCTTGAAGCGATCGTGGAACGCCCCGTAGCTTCGGCTCTGATCGTGCCCGCTCAAGTCGAAGTCCAACTGCGGAAAGATGAGCGCTTGCCACCCGGTACGGCAACTATTGTATCCAGCGAGCTTACCCAGCGAATGCCGCAAACAATCGCGGATGTGCGCATCTTTCGACGAGAGCAACGCCGCCATCTGCTGCGCAAGCTCCGGATCACTGGCTTTCGCCGGATCGAAGACGAACGCGCGTTGTCCACCATTCCCAGTGCCGTTGATGTCCGCGTTGATCACCGGCGTAAAGGCATGTCCCGAGGTGAGCGTCGCCCACAACCCCGTCCGCAACCGCCAGACGTTGTAATTCATGTGCACGTTGAACGAGTGCGTTGGCATGTTCCCGTCCGACCAGACTATGGCGAACGGATCGGGCCCTCCCTCATCACGACTCTGCGTGCGGCTCGCCGTCAGCGAATAATCGACGCCGAACGCCACTTTCCCCCAAAACGGCCGCGGTGGCGCAAGACCGAAGTTGATGCTTTTGTTCTCCGACCGAAGGTCGGAGATGCGCTGCGTGACGCGGCTGAAGCGGGGATCGAGTCGCGACGCACTCGGCGCAACCGCCCCCGTCGTGGGAACGATGTCCGCCGGCGAGACGAACATCGGACGATTCCCCTCCGACGCCAAATAGAAGACCGGCGTCCGGCGAAGATTGAGATCGATGTTGCTCGCGTCGTTCAGACCGAGCGAGTAATCGCCGCCGACGTGGAGCGTCCATCCATGCACCGTGAGACCATTGATTTCGGCATTCCCACTCCACCGAACCGGCGAGTGATACCGTTCGTCAAAGACCGTCACGCTCGGCTGGTTACTCGAAAAGACCTGCGCGGCCGTTCCGTCCGCGCAGGACGTCGGCGCTGATGAAGGATCCGAGAGGAAGGTCCCCCAGGCCGCAGCCGGCACCGCGCCGCCGACGCAGTTCAACACACGCATCGTATTGGGAAGCCCGGTTTGATCCGTCAGCGACGCGATCTCACCGGGACCGACATAGCCCTTGAAGGCACCAACGCCCCCGTTGATGCTAATCGGGAGCCGAACCGGCTTCCCCTCCGCCGCTTGCTGCGCAATGAACGCCTTCTCCGCCGGCGAGAATTGTTGTTCCCACGAAAAGCCGAGCCGCGGCGAGAATCCCACGTCATGCGGGACGTGATCCGTCCGAATTCCAAAGACCGAATCGGCTAACGCATTGTACGCCGGACGCACTCCCGTCTGCGTAAAGTCGAAGCGTCCGCCGTATTCGAGCTTGAAATGATCGTTGACACGAAATTCATCGCCGAGCGACACCCACTCGCCGAGCGACGATTGATTGGTGCTGTGGGACGAGAGCGTCCGAGAATATGACGTCGGTGTGTTGGCCGCGAGATCTGCCAATGTCTGATAGGTGTACGTTCCAAACATGTCGCTGACGGCACTTGTTTTCGTCTGCGTCACCGTGAATCCTTCCGCCAACTTCAATTGATGGCGCGATTCATGGCCGAGCCACGAGGTGGAATTCGTCAACTCGTACGACGCCGTCGAATTGCTCGTGCGCCCGGACGCACTTCCGCCGAATTGGATCGGCGTCAGTCCCGTGCGACCATCCGCAAACTGCGAGGTGACCAAGACGGTCCCGTTCGGCAAGCGGAGATACGGGGCATTGGTCCCCCCGTTGCTGCCGACATTGAAGCTTACCTCTTCGAGTAACGTCCCAAAATAGGCCGTCCCTCCGAGGCCGCCCCACAACATGTGCTCGCTGCCCTTCGTCCCACTGCCTGGATACGCCGTCGGCATGACACCCCCATCATGCCCCATCCAAAACGACTGCAACCGGAGGAACAGACTCGTCGTGGCGGTCGGCGTCGATGTGACGTTCAAAAAGAGCGTGCCGTTGCTGTTGCCGTTATCCGTCGGGGTCGCCGCGGTCCGCATCGGAACCCCCAACTGCCGCAACGTCGCGCTGGCCGCGTCCACCGTATCGCGCAACAGTCCGACCTGCGCCAACGCCGCCGCATTCGGGTTGAGCAATGAGAGTGATTCGGTCCAATTTCGATTGTAATTGTAGGCCAGGTTATAGAACGCGACGTTTTCCTTCAGCGGCCCGCTGAAGTTCCCATCGATTCCATACATGTTACTCGGCTTTCCCGGATAAGCGGGGTCATTGATGGTCATCCGACCGGGCATCCCCGATACCGATACGCGCCCTTCTCGAACGTTCGTTCCAGCTCGTGTCTGAATGTTGATCTGGCCACCGGCAAAGCCGCCATGGGATGCATCGAAATCCGTCTTGGCAACATTGATCGACTGGATCGCGCCGCTCGGGAGGTGGCTCCCATTGAACTGCATCCCGTCGATCGTGGTCTTGTTCTGATCGGGAGACTCCCCCGCAATCGACGGCCGTAACTGTCCATTTTTGTCGGGAAGAAGGGTAATGCCGGGGATGCCCAGGAACAGGGCGTTCACATCCGAAGGATCGAGCGAAAAGAGTTTTCCCCCATTTCCTTCGATCTCCTCACTCCCGGCACCCGCCGAGTGATCCCCGGCCTTCATCCCGCCGTGGTCGCTGTTGGCCGTGACGGCGACGGTTTCGAGCGTCGTCACCGCCTCCGCCATATGGAAGTCGGTCACCACCACGTTCCCCTGGTCAGACCGAAGGACGCGCTGCTTGATCGGCGTCTTCCCTACCGCCTTCAGGGTGACGACGAATTGCCCCTCATCCGTCGACCAGACAATGGTATAGACACCCTTGTCGTTGGTTTTGACGGTTCGAGCGATTTTGGACTGGATCCCGGTCACCGTCACGGTCACGCCGGCGATCGGTGCTCCGTCGGTGTCCAAGGCTCGGCCGCGTAAGACCGTAGTTCCAGTTTGGCCGCCAGCACGACGAGCCGGATATATGAGTGCCGCAATCATGCAGCACAGCGCGAGAACGCGAATGAAAACGGATCGAGACATAGAATCAGTGTGATGCATCCCACGAAATGCCCCTTTGGGTACCGGATGGTACCGGGCATCCAAGGCCCCACACCTTTACTACGTTCGATCGAGTTCAATCATTGAAAACGTTTCACATTTTCAGATTTTTCCCGGAAGGTCTCCGTAAAGTTCCCTCTGTCGCTGTCGGCATTCTGGCCCCATATATGATGTAGAGTAGCTTCACCATTTTTCTGTGAGGCGCACCATGCGCGCTTGGTTCCGTACCACAGCTGTCGCGATAGTGTTCGGTGTTGTACCGCTGCTCGGCTGCATTTCGCTGGGTGGGTTGGGGAAAGGGGAGTCGATCCCGCCCCTCACGCTCCACGTGAACAACAACCTATCGACGCCGACGAACCTGAGTATCTACGCCGTCTCCTCGACGGGACGCGTCCTCCTCGGCAACATCGACGCGAGTGGCTCGAAGGATTTCGATTTTTCGCCAGCCAGCTACGTCACGACGTACCGCCTCGTCGCGCAATCGACCCTCGGCGGCACGATGCGCTCGCAAACGTTTTCGGTAGGTTCGGCCTCGACGGAGCGCATCACGTGGTCACTCGTGCCGAACACGTTGGTCTTCGATGATTCGAGCGACGATGATAAAGGAGGGACGAACGCCAGCGGAACGTCACGCTAAAGATGTAGCACCCAACAGAAACGCACACCAATCTGGTGTGCGTTTTCTTTTCTATAGTAGCGAATCCTCAGTAGCGAATCCTCGCGTCGAATCATCCGCCCGCGATCACGACGGAGCGCCCCTCACTCGCGAGATCCGGGGCCGGCTCCCACGTCACAATCCGTCCATCTTCCAACTTCACGACACGGTCACCCATGTGGAAATACCGATCGTCGTGTGTGATGACGACCACCGCCTTCCCGCGCGCGCGCAGGTCGGGGAGGAGCTTGGAATAGAAGATGTGCTTGTATTCCGGATCCTGGTCGGCCGCCCATTCGTCGAAGACATAGAAGGGACGGTCTTCGAGATACGCGGTGACGAGCGCCAACCGCTTGCGCTGTCCCGTCGAGAGATCGATCGTCGAAAACTCGCGGCCGTGCGCCCCCATGCGGACGCTGACCTTGTGATCGATCTGCAACAGCTCGAGATAGCGCCGCGCATCCGCGTCGACGTCGGCGCCGGTGAGGCCGAGGAGGCTACTGAACAGGAAACAATCGGCGAAGACGACCGAGAAGTGATCGCGGTACCACTCGCGCGTTGCGTCGGTCACGGCGGCATCGCCCACAGCGACGGTCCCGTGATGCGGCGCGTAGAGCCCGGTGAGGACTTTGACGAAGGTACTCTTCCCGCTTCCGTTCCCGCCGACGACGAAGACCAGCTCGCCCGGCGCGAGGGTGAAGTCGAGCGGTCCCAGGGCAAAAGGACGATCGGTGGTCGCACCGGCGTCGCCCGTGTCGTAATGGAACTCGATTCCGGAGAGCCGAATCGGCGCCACATCCTGCTCCGCGTTTAACGCGGATGGGACTTCGGCCGCGGGAAGCTGGGCGACATCGCTCTCGAGCGAGACGCCCAGCTCCTCGATTTTGGTCAAGGCGACTTGCCCACGGGACACGACCGGGAAGGCGCTGATGATGCTCCACAGCGGCGACATCATGTACAACATCGCGAACACGTACCCCGTCAACGTCTCCTGCGTCGGGTGCGACGCGATCGGGAAGACGAAGATGACCATCGCGATCAAGCTGTGATACAGCGTTTGGATCCACGCTTCCGCCAACGCGTAGTGCGTCGTCGCCGCCATGTTGTGCGCACGGAAGTCCGAGGCCGCCGGCGTAATCTCGTCGAGAATGAACGCGTCGCGACGGCCGCGGTGCATCATCAACTCTTTGATCCCGGTCGTGAGCCCGCGGAACTGATCGAACAATCGCGCCCGGGCGTCGCGTGCCGCGTAAATGCGCGCGAACGCTCGCGTGTGCAACAACCGATACGCCGCGGCGCCGAGGATGGTCACGACGACCATACACCCGAAGAGTCGTGGCGAGAGGTACGCGAGATAGGCGCTGCATCCGCTCACCACCGCCGCGTTCATCGCCAACTGCGGAAGCGCTTGCACCGCCCACGTCACCGAGGCGACGTCGTCGGTCAAGACCGCGAGCACGCTCGCGGCGCCGCGCCGTTCGATGGCGCGCAACGGTGCACGAACGACTTTCGAGCACAGCGAGAGCGACAGCTCCAGAATCGTCGTCTGCGAGAAGCGGACGAGGAGGAGCTGCGCCGCGGCATTCGTGATGATTTTGCCGAGCGCGAGCGCCACGAAACCGAGGATGAGCAGCGTCGAGACACGGCCGGCGCGGTGGACGGCGTGACTGACGAAGGCGAGAATCGCGGCGCTGAAGAGTCCGGCCATGACACCGGCGCCGACCATGAAGATGACGGTCGTGCGGGCGCTCTTGAGCAGGAAGCCAAAAAGTCGGAATGATTTTTTCATCGGACCCACTCCGGTCGAGTATCGGTCACTCTGGGCGCACGCGTGTGCGCCTTGGCCGGGATGTTCGTGGGAAGTGGCATTACGCGACGTTCAAAGGAAGACCGGGCGGGCAAAACCGCCGGGCCGATGTTGTCGCACCACTCATGCAGGAGTGGCGCCACCAAGGTGCTGACATATCCGTCCAATCTAACGCGTGGAATAGAGGATGGGGACCTAAGATCGGGCAAAGCTGCGAGCTGGAGCCCCAGCGGAGGACGGGATCCGGGATTCTCCGGACGGCGAGTGCCCATTCCCCGCCCCTGCACTGGCGAGGATGCGCGTGAGAGCATCCTGATCCCGTCCGCGACGTTCGCCGACCTGTTGGCGCCACATGGCATAGTAGAGCCCGGTGGCCGCCAACAACTCCTCATGGCGCCCCGACTCGACGATCCGCCCCCGCTCGAGCACGTAGATGCGGTCCGCGTGCATGATGGTCGAGAGCCGGTGGGCGATGAGCACCGTGATCGCTTCGCGGCGCGTCGCGATGTCGCGGATCGTGCGGCTGACCTCTTCTTCGGTGATCGAATCGAGGGCCGACGTCGCCTCGTCGAACACGAGAAGATCGGGGCGCCGCAACAGGGCGCGCGCGATCGCCAACCGTTGGCGCTCGCCCCCGGAGACTTTTACCCCGCCTTCGCCGATGACCGTCTCCAATCCCTTGTCCGCGCGCGCCAGGAGCGTGTCCGCCGCTGCGTCGCGCAAGACGCGCAGACACTCGTCGTCGGTCGCGTCCGGGCGGACGAAGCGCAGATTTTCCGCGATCGTTCCGGAGAAGAGCTGCGCATCCTGCGCGACCAACCCGATCCGCTTGCGCAACGTGTCGAGATCGATCGTCGTGCTCAGATTGCCGTCGTAGCGAATCTCACCACTTTCCGGTGGATACAGCCCGAGCAGCAATTTGACCAGCGTCGACTTCCCGGCGCCGGACGGTCCGACGAACGCGATCGTATCGCCCCGCGCAACGTCGAAGGTAATCCCCGTGAGCGCGGGGGTCGTGGCGGAACGGTGTTGGAATCCGACGTCGCGGAACGACAACGTCGTCAGCTCGTCGAGTGCAACGGGATTGGCCGGCTTGGGATCGGGCGGCGTCGCGAAGAGGGTTTCGAGGTTCGCCATCGACGCCTCCGTCTCGCGATACGTGTTGATCACGTTCCCGAGCTCCTGCAACGGTCCGAAGATGAAGAAGGAATACATCAACAACGAGAAGAACTGCCCCACCGTGATCTGCTGCGCGAAGATCAGATACAGCATGAGGAAGAGGATACACGTCCGCATGAAGTTCACGAACGTCCCTTGAATGAAGCTCAAGCTGCGGAGATAGCGGACTTTCTTGAGCTCCAGCTTGAGAATCTTTTCCGTCGTGCTGTTGAGCCGCGTGACTTCCTGTCCGGTGAGCCCCAAGCTCTTCACGAGCTCGATGTTGCGCAACGATTCGGTGGTGGCCCCCGCCAACGCCGTCGTCTCCGAGACGATCTCCTTCTGCACCTTTTTGATGCGCCGGCTGAGCACCGAACTCAGCAGACCGAGGAGCGGCATCGTGAGGAGGAAGACCGGGGCGATGACCCACGAGACCTTGGCCGCGTACACGAGGACGAAGGCCATCCCGACGAGCGTCGTGAACAGGACGTTCACCGCCGCGGCGATGAATTTCTCGACGTCGGCGCGCGCCTTCTGGATCTTCCCGAGCGTCTCACCGCTCCGCTGATCCTCGAAGAGCCCATACGGCAACGCCAACGAATGTTGAATCCCATCCGAATACAACTCGGCGCCGACCCGCTGGGTCACGACGTTGACGAAATAATCCTGAAAATTTTTGGCGACACGCGAGACGAAGGCGACCCCGACCGCACACGCGAGTAGCATGACGACGCCGCGCACGAACTGCTGCGCGGTATAGTCATGAAACTTCGTCGCGTAGTTGTCGATGATGTACCGGAAGATGAGCGGATCGAGGAGTGAAAAGACCTGGTTGATCGCCGCGAGGATGAGGGCGAGCAACACGAGCGTCCAGTAACGCGCGAGATAACGGTACAGCAGTGCCATCGTCGAGAACCGGGGGCGACAGGAATATGGACAGCAAACATCCACCAGAACGAACGTTCGAACATCACGTTCCAGTGGATGTCGCGTCGCGACGTTCGCGAAAGGTACTGCTGGGACCGGGAGGCGTCGAGCGGGAGGAAAGGCTCCCTCCCCTCGACGTGACGAACGAGGAGCTACATGACGACCGACGACGACTAGTAGTAGTCGTCGCGCATGAAGTCGGGGTTCGTAATGAAGTTTCGTATCATTTCCGGCATCTTCTGCATTTGCGCCGGGGGAATGATGGCGTTGAGCCGAGGGACGACGATGGTCTTGTAGTACTCGTTGGCTTTGGTCCGGAGCGCCCGCATCATGTCGATGATGTCGGCGTCGTTCAGCTTCGACTTGGGGTGCATGAGCGCCTCGACGATCGGCGTCCCCATCGAATCGTTGACGGCGGCGGTCTCGCGCTCGAGATCGGTGAACGCCTTGTCCTGGTCGGGGGTCAAGCCGAGCGAATCCTTTTGCTGGTGGATGACCATGAACGTCAATGCGGCCCGGTTCGAGAACGACAGACGTTGCCGGAGCTCCATGGCGATCTGCAGCGAGTCGCGCCCTTTGCCCGGACGCGCGTCGCGAATCATCATGTGCGCCATCTGTGCGGTCGGCGACGGCGCCAGCTCGATGCTCGTGTTGAGCGTGAAGCTGAAGGGCGTTCCGAATCGCGTGCGCGAGAATTTCTGCACGCCAAAGCGCGGATTCACGTCGTACGAGAATTGACGCGTCGTCGGATCGAACGCTTTGGGAATGAGGAGCGTCGCATCGGCGAAGTTCTGCTCACCCCATCCGTGCAGGTTGTCGCCATGAAAGAGCTGGTCGAGACCGCCCAACAAGTTGGAGAAATAGCCCGAGACCCGCACGCGGCGCGGGAGATGGAACTTCGCGCCGTCGATGTCGATGCTGCCGGACAGCGACTGCGACCACGGCCCGGTGCAGCTGTTCCGTCCCGCAATCGTTCCGAATTGCTTGCGCAAGCAATCGGCGGTCCGGTGATCGACGGTCGAGAGGAGCGTCGTCAAGTTGTTCTTGAGCGTCGGATCGGTGATTGTCGCCGGATTTGGAATGAAGGCACGATCGTTGGCGTATCCGTCGCCATTGATGTCCCCCGCGACCATCGGCGTGAACGGCGCGCCGGAGCGAATCGACCCGAACAGCGAGATCGACATGCCGCGGTACCCCATGTACGCGTTGAGATTGAATTGATGCCGGATGTCGCCGCCACCGCGCCCCCACGTCGTCGCCACCGGATCGCCACCCGTCGACCCGGTGAAACCACGTTCGAGGCTTCGCTGCGTGCCGATCGTGTAGCCGAATTGCGGCATGATGAAGAGCCCATTTGGCCGGTACTTGGGTTGCGGGCTGAGATTGATCGTGAGCTGCCGCGCGCTGTTGCGCAGATCCGATTGCTGGACTTGCACCGTGGTATACGCGCTCGTCCGCCGCGACTCGACGGGCGAGACGGCACCGGTCGCCAGGACGATGCTGCCGGGCGAGACGAACATCGGGCGATTCCCTTCCCCCGGCAACGTGAACTGCTGCACGTTGGCGAAGTTGACGTCGACGAATCCCGGCGTGTTCACGCCGAGTGAATAGACGCCGTCGAGCGAGAGTGAATATCGATTGGTGGTCCGAGAGAACGACAACGTCGAGCGCCAGCTCCGCGACGCGCTGTACGTGGGATCGAACGCAAACACCGACGGCGACAGCTCACTGAACACGCTCGGCGCGTTTCCATTGAGACATTGTGATGGAACCGCCGAGGGATCCGATGCGTAGAGATCGGCCGGTGGCGTTGGAATGGCGGAGCCCAAGCAGGTCAGTTGCAACGGACCAGACGGAAGTCCTGTTGCGCCGGCCGCCCCGAGTATTTCTTCCGGACGCAGCGCATTGGTGAAAAGGCCAAAGCCGCCACGGACGGTAGTTTGGGAGAAGCCCGCGAAGCTTATCATCATCGGCCCTTGCCCAGGGACCGGGGGCTTCCAGAATGGGAGCCACATGAAGCCGATGCGCGGGCTGAAGGAGATTTTGTTTGGAACGACGTCGGTGCGTACTTGAAGCACCGAATCGAGCGCCGCGTTGTACCCAGGACGCGTAAAGATGCGATCGGCGTCCATCCGAACGCCGTACTGCATCTGGAACCGCTCCGCCGGACGCCACGCATCCCCCAACGACAAGCCGATCGTTGCACCTCGCGCATCCGCGTTCCGGCTCCCGATCGTACGTGTGAACGACGTCGGCGTCAGTGCGTCGAAATCGGAGAGCGAATTGAAGGCGTACGTCCCGTACGGATTACTGAAACTGCGGCTCGTCGTCCCAGACAATTGCAGATCGCTCGTGAATTTGAGGCGATGCTTGTTGTTCAGCGACAACCACGATAATTCGTGCTCGCCTTCGACCGACCAATTGTTGGAGCGCGACGTCGACAATCCGCCGCCAAAGCCGAGATAGGACGATCCCAAGCTTCCGTCGGAGAGTCGGGAGCCGATCAACACCGATCCCGCCGGCATGTGGACGTACGGATCGTTGTCACTTCGATTGAGCGACACCGAGAACCGCAGGTCGCTCAAGAACATGTCGTGGAAGTAACTCGAATATTGGGCTTGCAGCGAGCCACCCATGCTCGACGCGACGCCCGCCTGGCTCAAGAACGACGTCGGCGAGGCGCCCACGGCTTGCGACGAGGAATGCTGGAGCGACGCGAGAATGTTGAACGCGCGCTCGGATTCCTCTTTGTCACGCCAGTCGATGCGGTACAGCGCCGACCAATCGGAGGTGAGTTGCGACCCCGGGAGCGCCGACGGCGTCACGGGAATCCCCGCCGCCCGGAGCGACGACACCAATCGTTGAATCGAATCGGGCGGAACGCCGACGGCCAGCGATCCTTCCGGACCGATGTTGTTGAGCGCAACGAGATCATTCCACCGCCGTCCGTATCGAATGCCGCCGTTGTAATAGATCTTGTCTTCGATCAACGGACCGGAGCCGGCGTAGTTGAACTGCATGTTGGTATACTTCTGTCCCAACTGCTGCGCGGCGATGTTCGACCCTTGCAAAAATGGCGCGTCGAGCGAGATGGTCAGGTTGCGCGAGACATAATCCTGCCCCGCCGGCACGTACGACGAAAATTGTCCGCCGCTGAACCCGCCACGCGAGGCGTCGTACGTCGCCGTCGAGAGCCCCGACATCGCGACGCCGGCGGGGAGCTTTCCGCCGTTGAACGACATTCCGTTGAGTGTCGAGTTGTTTTGATCGGCGGTTCCACCAAAGACGGACAGTCCATCCGGCGTGAGCCGCATCCCGGGGACTTGACCAGCCAACTTTTCCAAGTCGCTCTCGAATTGTTGCCGCTCCAACGCTTCGTCTTTGTCGCCAGGATTGGCGTTCCGGAATGGACCTTCTTCACGATCCGGTTTCCGGCGAGCGAGAACCTTGACAGCATCCAATTCGTGCTGCGCGTTGGACGTCGCCGCCGCGCTCGGCGCCATCGAGATGTTGGCGATGAGCACTTCCTCGTCGGCTTTCCGGGAAATGGACACGTTCGCCGGCGCCTTTCCCATCGAGACGACGTTGACGGAGTAGTGCCCGCTCCCACCTTGGAAAATGGCGGTGAAGCGGCCGTCCTTATTGGTTTTGGTCTTGCGCGTCGCCCCGACGGAATCGATGACGGTGACCCGCGCTTCGGCAATGGGAGCCCCCTTCTCGTCGACGACGCGGCCACGGACAATATCCGTTCCACCGCCTTGCGCAACAGCCGTTTTGGTGAACAGCATCGGCATTATTGCACAGCAGATTACCAATACCCATCGCCACCACCGCACCGTCATCCGCGAGCTCCTTACCTGTGTTATCCGTGCCCCATTCGCAACGAACAGCGAATGGAATGTCACCCCATCCTGGCCTGAGTAGACACACGGGCGGCAAGAAACGTTGCAACCACCAGCGAGATCTTATGTATGCGAGCGCCAACGGGGGAGACGGCGTCATTTTAGATACGCGCCGGCCGATGAAAGCGCTGACAACACGGGGCCGGTCGCTACGTCACGGTGGACATCGCGGTCCCGGCAGCGCCACCGGTCGCCCGATCCGGGACCGTCGTGGCGCTCAGGCGCGCCGGTACATACGCCCCCGGACGGCGGTCAGGAAGGCTGGAACGACGTAGAGCGTAATGGGTGTGGAGCACATCAATCCCCCGATGACGGCGAGGGCGAGCGGCTTCTGCAGCTCGCTCCCGGCGCCGAGCCCCAGGGCCAGTGGCAGCAACCCGAACACGGTGCACAGCGTCGTCATGAGAATCGGGCGCAGACGAATCCGGGCCGCTTCCTGCAGCGCCGCGTCCAACGCCAGCCCGCGATCTCGCATCTGATGCCGTGTGAAGTCGAGCAGGATGATCCCGTTCTTGACGATGAGTCCCACGAGAAGAATCAGCCCCATGAACGACGAGACATTGAGCGGCGTCCCCGTGATCAGGAGCGCGAGCATTGCGCCCAAGAACGACAGTGGCGCCGCCGCCAAGACGACCAACGGCTCGACGAACGATTCGAATTGAATGACCATGATGCACACGACGCCGACGACCGCGAGTCCCAACACCATCAACAACGCGTAGAAGGCTTCGCGCTGGCTGGCGTCCTGCCCCGCCACTTCGAGCCGGATCCCAGCCGGTGGCGGAACGGCCGCGATCGCGGCGCGGACATCTTTCATGATGCTGCCGAGTGACCGGCCACTGATGTCGGCGGTGATGTTGAGCATCTGTTGATCGTTCTCGCGCAACAGCTCGGCGCGCGTCTCGCCGGGCGTGAAGCTCGCGAGCGCTCCTAAGGGAACGATGGCGTGGGTTTGCGGGGAGACGAGTGGCAACGCGCCGAGGCGATCTCCCGCATAGCGCACCGAATCCGGCGCGCGCACCCGAATCTCAATCGTGCGGTCACTCGTCCGAACGGCACCAGCCTCGGCGCCCAGCAGCGCGTCGGAGACCGCATCGCCGACTTGCGACGGCGTCAATCCCAGCCGATTCGCGTCCGCCGCACGGATCGCCATCGCCAATTCCGCGCTCGGCTCGCTCACTCCATTGTAGAGATCTTCGATCCCATCGACCGCCGCGATCTTTGGTGCGAGGCGACGCGCATACGCTTCGAGCGCGTTCAAATCGGGACCGAAGAGCTTGATCTCGACTGGACGCGCGGCGCCGGCGAGGTCGTTGATCACGTCGGAGAGAATTTGCACGAATTCAACGTGCAATTTGGGGAGCGCCGCGGTAATGCGACGGCGAACATCATCGATGACTTCATCGCTCCCGCGATGGCGGGACGATGGCGCGGTCAACCGCACCGCCACGTCGCCCCTGTTTTGCTCCGTCGCGAACAAGCCGAGCTCCGCCCCCGTTCGGCGAGAGGTGGACGCCACCTCCGGCGTCGACGCGAGAATGCGTTCGACGACGTGCAACTGCCGATCGGTTTCGGTCAGCGCAGTTCCGCCGGGCGTCCAGTAGTCGAGTACGAAAGCGCCTTCGTCCATCTCGGGGAGAAACCCTGTTCCGACAAAATGATACGCGATTGCCCCGCCGGCGAGCAGTAGCACGCTAATGGTGATGACCATCCGTGTATGCGTCAAGACAGTCCCCAACGAACGTGCGTACCAGGCGGACAAGGCATCCAGTGCGCGCGCGACGCGTGCAAGCATCCCCGTGCTCGTCTCCTCCGCCGTCGACGCGTCGGTGAGATACCGTTCGCTCAACAATGGGATGATCGTCAATGCCAGTACGAGTGAGACGAGCACCGCAATCGTGAGCGTGAGCGATAGCGCGCGGAAAAATTGCCCTTCGACCCCGGTCAACAGCCCGAGCGGAAGAAACACCACGACGGTCGTGAGCGTCGATGTCGTCACGGGCCACACGAGCTCGTGCACCGCCAGCCGAATCGCCGCGGTGCGATCGGCGGTTTGCGCGCGATGGCGGACGATGTTTTCGGTGATGACCACAGCGTCGTCGATCACGAGTCCGATCGCGATCGCCATGGCGCCGAGCGTCATCAGATTGAACGTCTGGCCGACGAGCCACATGACGAAGACGGTGATCGCCATGGTGAGTGGAATCGCCGATGCACTGATCGCGGTGATGCGACCATGCCGGAGGAAGAGGAGGAGTACCAACACCGCCAACATCGCCCCGACCACCATCGCGTCGCGCACCGATCGGACGGCATCGCGCACCAGCGCCGCCTGGTCGTAGACGGGGACGAGATGCACCCCCGGCGGAAGTGTCGTCGCCAACGCGGAAACCACGTGTGCGACGCTATCGGCAATCCCGACGGTGTTGCCGCCCGGTTGCCGGGTAATGTTGATGAGTGCGGCGGGGCGGCCATCGCCCGCGATGATTCGCGTCCGATCTTCCGTCCCCAACGTCACCGTCGCCAGGTCACGAACGTGCACGCCATGCCCGACGACGATCGCGCCGACATCGTCGGTGGAGTGTGCTTCGGCCGTCGTGACCACGAGGAACTGCTTGTACGATGCCGGGATGCGCCCCACCGCTTGCACCGTCGACGACTGCCGAATCGCCGCCGCGACGTCCTCATACGTCAACCCGGCTTCAGCCAAGCGAGTCGGCTCGGCGATCACTTCGATCTCGTGGACGTCGCTCCCCATGACGTCGACACGCCCCACCCCTGGGACGCGCGCGAACAACGGGCGGATTTGATACTGCGCCACGTCGTACAACGTCGCCGGATCGCCGCCTTCCACATTGTACGAGAGAATCGGAAAGAGTGCCGGTGTCAGCCGCTCGACTTCGATCGACGTCCCCGTCGGAAGTCGCGGCGTGACTCGATTGACTCTCGCCTGCACCTGCTGCAACGCATACGCCATGTCCGTCCCGGGAGCGAACGTGACATTCGTTTCGTTTCCCCCACGGATCGCACGGGATTGCACGCGGATGACGCCAGGGACGACGCCGATCGCCTCTTCGATCGGACGTGTGACGGCAAAGACAATTTGCCGCGCATCGAGGGCGGACCCTTCGACAACGACCGTAATCCGCGAAAAGGCAAGCTCGGGGTAAATCGCCGACGGCAACCGAAATGCCGCCCACATCCCCAACAGCGTGAGCCCGGCCACGACGAGATAGACGAAACGCCGCTGCCGCTCGACGATGGCGAATAGTGACCGCGGAGGTGCGGAAGACTGTATCGCATCCGTCATGGCGGCGTCTCGATCGATCATCGCGTTCCGGACGTGGATGTGCGCGGCGATGCCGCGGGAGAACTACCCGCCGACGCCGCGGTCGTCGTCGGCACGATCGTCGCTCCATCATCGATACCGTAGGCTCCATCGGTCACGACGAGATCGCCGGCCGCGACGCCGTCGATGGCAACCGTGCTATCGGCACGAGCAACGACTCGGACAGGACGCGCGTGCGCGATCCCTTTCGCATCGACGACAAAGACTTTGAACGCATCTCCTTCAGGAACCAACGCGGCAGCGGGGATGACGAGCGCATGTGGAAGTGTCGCGAGCGTGATTTCGCCCGAGACACTTTCACCGATTCTGAGGGTGCGACGTGTCGCCCCCACGTGCAATCGAACCGCGATGGTCCGCGACGTCGTGTCGACAGCGCCCGCAATATCTGCGATGGTTGCGGTACCAAGCGATCCACTCGCGAGCTGCTCGCCTTCGGCGAGGCGTACCGAAGCTCCGACATGAAGCCGTGCGGCGTCCGCGGGAGTCACGGTCAACACGATGTCTACCTGCGTCGGATCAGCGATCTCGACGAGCGGTTGTGACGGATCCGCCGGCGCGCCGACGACGGCGCTCACGCGCGTGACAACCCCGGCAAACGGAGCCCGCAACGTCGACAGCTCTGAAACATGTCGCGCGGTCACAGCGTCAGCGCGGGCTTTCGCGACTTCGGCGGCCGCCTGCTCGACTTCTTTGCGGGGAACGATCCCTTCGGTATTGAGACGCTGTGCGCGTGCATATGCTTGCTCCGCGACCGTCAGCGACGCGTCGGCACTCTGTTGGCTCGCCTGCGCGATGGCCTGATCGAGTTGCACCAAGGGCTGCCCCGCCCCGACACGCGATCCGACCGCGACCCACACACGAGCAACGCGCCCCGCGGCTGGCGCGCCCAGCGATGCCACATGCCCCGGACGGGGCACGACGGTGCCGATGGCGGTGATCGTTGCGGTCATCGGCGCCGTCGTCACGACCGCGATGCCGGCGTGAACGACGGCGGCGGTATGGGCCTTTTCCCCATCGTCGGAGTCGGCGTGATGACACGCGCACACCGCCGTGACGAGCAACGCCGCACGGAATCGTCCAATCATCTCTTTCATGGATGCAGCACCGAATCCAAGGTCCGCGTCAATGCGCGTCTCGCCGACACGGCAATCGCGGCCGTCGCGACATCGTCCACATATTGTGCGAGAATTTCCCGCGCGCTCCGCTGCGCCTCCAAGACCGCCGAGAGTGACGATTCCCCTTCTTGGTAGGCGCGGAGCGACAAGGCCGAAACGCGCGTGGCGCTGGCCACGAGCTGACGATCGCGCGTCACTTTGGCGAGCGCATTCGTCCGGGCGCGCGAAGCACGATCCACATCAGCGCGCTGTTCGATTTGTGCCTGCAACAACTCCGCGCGTGCACGTTCCCGTTCGGCGATCGCTTCCCCTTCGGGACCGCGATTGCGATTGAAAAGGGGTAATGGAAACGCAATCCCGACGGTCGGAAGCAATCCTCGCTCGGCGCCACTGGGGTCGTGCGCCTCGAATCCTGCGGTAATGCTGGGTGCGCCAAACAGATTGTGATGTTCTGCCGTGGCGGCAAGACGTGCGGACTCGAATGACGCTTCCGCCGCGCGCACGAGGAGCGACGTTGGTGTCGTATCAGCGGGTGCATCGGCATCAGGATCGATCACGAGCGAGTCGGTCGGCTCGATATCGGCGGTCGACGACGCGCCGCCGATCGCGGTCTGGAGATCGATGATGGCCAATGTATACGCGAGCGAGTCGGCGGCCGCGGTGTTGGCCTGTTGTCCGGCATTGATCGTGGCGAGCTCCACGTCCAAGTCGCTCGCGTCTCCGGCATCGCGTCGCGCGACGGTCATGCGGCGCAACGAATCGGCGGCCGCGGCGTCGTGCGCGGAAAGCCGCACATGCTCCCGGGCCGCGAGGGCGCGCGTATACAACGTATCCGCATTGAGCTCGGCGCGGACCGCCTCCGCCGCGTATCGAAACCGCGACGCTTGCAACGCCGATCGCGCGGAGCGGATCCGTGTCCCGCGCACCCAGGGATAATCGACGGGGAGATCGAGCGTCATGTGATATTGCGGCGTCGACTTCGTGTAGCTGGCGGACACCGTCGGATTGGCCCACGCTCCCGCCGTGACGAGGTGCGCGGCCGCGGCGGACGTATCCGCGCGCGCCACACCACGCCACGTCCCCGCGTCCCGCGCAAGGCGGATCGCGTCGGCGCGGGTGAGCGCATTCCCCGACAGCGATCGCATCGAAACCGTCTGCGCCGATCCCGTCGGCGCGACGGCTCCTATGGCTGTCACGAGCGCCACTCCAGCAACCACCGTTCGAACACCAGCCGTGAAATGACGCATCTGCTCAAAAAAAAATATCGCGCCGCACCTGTCTTCGTCATGACACCTGACAGGACACCTGACTGGCCGGCGCGCGGCGACGTGCGCTACTCTTTCTCGCGCGGGAAGGCGACGCGGAACGTCGTCCCCGCCCCTGCTTCTGATTCCACGGAGAGGCGTGCATGATGCGCATCGGCGATCCACCGCGCGATCGACAACCCGAGACCAGCACCGACCGCCTTCCCACGCGACGCCTCGCCCCGGTAAAATCGGTCGAAGACGCGCGGAAGCTCATCCGCGGAGATCCCCGGCCCCGTGTCGCGGACGGCCACCGTCCCGGCCTCGGGGCTCCCGATCACGTCCACCGTGACACTGCCACCGGCCGGTGTGTATTTGATGGCGTTGTCGATCAAAATCATGATCAACTGCCGCAACAGCACCGGATCGGCCACGAGCTTGACTTCGTCCGCAATGTCGACTTCGAGCTGGACTTGCCGAGACGAGGCCAACGCGCCGGCCGCGGTGACCGCGTCGAGGACAATCTCATCCAGGGCGAGCTCGTCGCGGCGAAGCGGACGTTCCCCAGTGTCAGCGCGGGCAAGAATGAGCAAATCATCGACGATGCGGCCAAGTTGCTCGGCCTCGACCCCGATCTGGCGGAGTGCCGTGACGTAGCTCGCGTCATCGCGCTCGCGCTGCAGCGTAACCTCTGCACGACTCCGGAGCACTGCGATCGGCGTTCGAAGCTCGTGCGCCGCGTCGGCCATGAACCGTCGCGTGTATTCGATACTGTGCTCGATCGGCGTCGTCACTTTGCGTGCGAGGAACATCCCGCCGACCGCGACCATCCCGAGCGCCAAACACGAGAGAATGATGAACGTCACGATCAACCGCGCGTGACGATCCTCCAACTCGACTTTGTCGGCGGACGCCAGCGCGACATAGAGATGCCCGCTGCGCAAGACGAACGTACGGGCAAACACCGCCAGCGTCTGTCCATTGGGAAGCTCGATTTCGTCGTCGGTCGGCCCTCGTGTCAGCGCACGGCGAACCGTCGGGAGATAGGCGGCGACACGCGAGTTGACGGGCGCCACGAGCCTCCCCACAGAATCGAACAGGATCAAGGTCCGATCGGGAATGCGCAACTCTTCGATCGCATCTGCGTGTGGTCCCCCTTCCTCCTCTTCGCGCTCGCGAATCGCCGTTGCACGCACCACTTGATTGGCGGCCGCGTGCAACGACCAGACGAGCTCTTTCTTCGTCTGTCGCGCAATGATGTTGAAGAGCAACACCCCCAGCAACGCGAGGATGAGTGCGAAGGTTCCAACGTACCATGCCGTGAGCCGAGTGCGAAGTCGGCCGAGCGCGGCGACGGCGGAGTCGGAGCGTTTGATCATGCGTCGATGATGCGGGGAGAATTACAGCCCGAACCGATACCCGGCGCCGCGAAGCGTGTGGATCAACTTCGGCTCGAACCCTTCATCGATCTTCCGCCGGAGCCGGCGGACCAGCACTTCGAGCACATTGGTGAACGGATCGTGATTTTCGTCCCAGACGTGCGCCGTGATCGACGCGCGGTCAACCACCTCGCCAACGTGGAGGACGAAAAACTCGAGGAGGGCAAACTCCTTGGCCGTGAGGGTGATCTGCTGCCCATTCCGCTCCACCTGCCGGCGCCGGAGATCGACCTTGAGGTCGGCAATCTCGTGCTCGGCCGGTAGCAAGGTGGGAGGGCGACGCGCTAGGACGCGGACGCGCGCCAGAAGCTCCCGGAAGGCGAACGGCTTGGTCAGATAGTCGTCGGCACCCGCTTCCAGCCCCCGAACGCGGTCGTCGACGGCGTCCCGGGCGGTGAGCATCAGGATGGGCGTGGCGATCCCCAACGTCCGCAATTCCCGGCAGAAATCGAAGCCGTTCCCTCCGGGGAGCATGATGTCGAGGATGATGACGTCGAAGCGCCCGAGATTGATGCGCTCCCGCGCCTCGCCGATCGAAGCGGCGGGAGTGGCGTCGATGTGTTCTTCCCCGAGCCCCTGGACGAGGATCGCCGATAGCTTGGGGTCGTCTTCGATGAGGAGAATGCGCATGGCCGGCAGGAAATTTGGCGATTCGGGGACAGAATCGTCAGTGCCCGGGGGCGATCTCTTCTATAAAGAAGGTGCTCGATCTGCGGCGGAGCTAAAAACTAATGTCTCCTCGACGAGGAAATTCTTCGCACTACACGTTGTCGGCCAACGCGGAGAAGTTGAAATCGCGCACCATGAGCGGCGGGACGATGGTGGGTGGGATTGGCCAAGGTCCCTGCCACGGCGCATAGCCAAACGCCGTCCGTTCGGACGTTCCCACCGCCTCGAGCTGGTTCAAAAAGAACCACGGCGACGCGTGGAAGCGTAAGTTCTTGACGGACTTCTCGATTCGTCCGTCGCGCACGAGAAAACAACCGCCACTCGTGACCCCGGTCAGCAACCCGCTTCTCCCGTCGAGCATCTCCAGATGCGACAGCCGGTTGACGTACACGCCGTTCTCGCAGGCCGCGATCATCTCGTCGATCGTCTGCAGGCGTGTCCCCGGTGTGGCAACGAGACGGAGCGACTCGGGCGGATTGCTCGCCGGAGTGACGCCCATGGCGGCGGCGAAATCGACGCGCCACGCGAGGTTCTTCAACACGCCGTCTTCGATCCACACCCTCGGCACAATCGGATAGGCTTGGTCGTCGAAGGGGAGTATGCCACCGTCGGGATCGTTGGGGTGCGAGCTCAGCGTGAGCCGAGGATCGGTGACGCGCTCGCCCAATTTCGGTTTGCGTGTCACCGGATTGTAAAGCGGCGTCACACCAAGCATCGTCGCTTGTGCATCAAAGGCATCGCTCATGAACCGGACCAGCTGCGCGACGGCCGGCCGGCCCAGAATGACCGTCCGCCGACCGGGTTCGAGTGCGACAGGATGCGCGGCAAGCCGCGTCAGGCGGAGCGCTTCTCGGCCGACGTGTGCGGCGTCCAGCTGCGTCCACTCGCGGGCGGCCTGCCCGGCCCACCCCGATCCTGGCATCCCCTGCGTGCCGTCGGTCGACCAGCCAGTGACCGTCAATTCCGTGTCGCTTTCCTCCCCCGCAGCCACAAGTCCCTGCTTGTCCGCATAGACGCGCGATCGCAACGCAATGCCGGCAAAGGCCGAAACCTCGAACTTGGCCTCCAACAACGGTGTGACCAACACGGGAAGGACCGCATGCCGATCCCCGGAAAAGGCCGCAACGGTGGACGCACGCCATGTCGTATTCGGCAGATACGTGCGCGGGGGAACCGGCATCACGAGACTCATCGGATCGCCGGGTTGCTCGCGCGCAATGCGGTCCAGGTACTCCACCGTGCGACGCAGCGTCGTTTCGTCGACCTGATTCCCTTCCAGATTCACCTGGACTCGTTGTCCGAACCGGGTCATGATCGCGACCAGCAACGTGTCGCCGCTGTCCGTCAATGAGACACGCCCTTGCGCGACGCGCGCGCTGCCAATCGCCGCATGCGTAATCGCGATCGACATCGTATCCGCCGAAGACCAGTGCAATGCATGCTTGGCGAGTGCCGTGAGTCGTTCCGGTGAAAGCACCGGTGAAAGCACCGGTGACACAGCTGGCGACACATCCGGACTTGCCTTCCGACGATGCGGCATTGAGGCTCTGGTGTTGCGCCGATTATGGACTAGGGACACGGGGAATGACATCGATCTCTTTGCACAATGCCGCTGGGGCGGAAATCGGTTGGCTGACGGGTTGCCACGGAATCCCTTTCGAGGCTGTCACCGTGGTGGTGCGAAGCGTTGTTGCATCACCGATGGCGACGAGATTTTTCTGGAGCGTCGTCTTGGTGACGAATTGCAGCGGAACGACGAACAGCCGGGTGACGGGAACGCCACGACGATATTCCACAATGAGTGACCCCCATCCGCCGCGGCCGCCGGTCAATCCGGGATCGGGATCGATGTTCCCGCCGCGAACCAGAAAGCTGCGCGGGGTATCGTGTAAATCCGTGAGCGAGACGCGCGTCGGCGACGGCATCACCTGCACATGACCCCCGGCGCCGTACGGAACGCTCGCGGGCGTCGCGGCGACAGCACATCCATGCGAGCGCATGGGCTTGCCGTGCTTCGCATACCACGGGGCGAGAAGCGGCGCCGTCGCGCGTGTCGTGTGATAATCCACGACGTTGCCGTGCTCGATCAACGGATATGCCTCGGGAACCACGCCATCATCATCCCACGGTCGCGCGACTCCTTCGAGCTCGAGAGGAGTGGCACGAATGGTCAGGAGCGGCGAAAAATACGGCGTCGCGGCGCCAAGGATGGTATCGAGCGGCGTCAGGAAGCTCCGTCCCGCGGCGTCGGCTTCGAATCCCGCGACGCGATCGCCATCCAGCGCGAAGTTCACCGTCATCCCAATCAGATTGGCGAACGACGCCCCGTCGAAGAGCATGGGATAGCGCCCGACGTCAGTCATCTGTCGCAACGGCAGCTCGCGCAGCTGAATGGCTTCATCGATCCCTTGCAACACGTGCGGTATCCAATCCGTGCGCAACGCGAGCTCGAAACCACCGGGAGCCGGCGTGAGCGCGGGCACGTCGATTTGGACGGCATCGGTGGGATTCTCGGGGAGCGACGCGCCACCCGCGACGCCGGGGCCGCCGGACGTCAGCTCCTGTGCAACGAGCGACCCCGACATGGAGGCGAACACGCGCAGCTCAGACTGCCACCCAATCCCAGCCCCCACGCGCACGTTCCGATGCACATGCACCGTCGCATCGACTAACGACGCCATGACCCGGTGATAGTCGTCCAGCGGAACCGTAAAGGGGTCAACGACGACCGGCGTGCGCCATTCTCCCGTCACGACGGGTGCCGATGTCCATGGCGGTGCGGCTGCCCGAAGCGCGGCATTGACGGTGGACGCCGTCTTGGCATCGGCGACCGCGTTTTGGGCCGATGCGACGACGGCCTCGGTCGTCAGGAGATTGCCATGATGAAAGCTCCAGCTCCCCGCCACACACGCCCGAATGCCATAGCCGATCGTGCATCCAATGAATGGCGGCCACGGATAGTCGGGAACACTCAACCGGCGCTGCATGCCGATCCGAATATCCGCGTCATCCGCACCGGCGCGACGTGCCGCGTCGATCGCCGCGAGCGCCAATGCCCGAAGTTGATCCACCGCTGGCATCTCCGGAAACCACGCCCCAACCGGGAGCGCGCGCGCGTGGCGCGTCAACGGGATGCGGCGCACACGATCCTCCGCGGCCCACGCGCGAGGACCGAGCACTGCGGTGCTGGCCGCCATGAGTGTACCCGTCGTTAGGAACTGACGTCGGCTGACAGGTGGTGCCGGAAAGAGGCGATGCACTGGATGCGTGGGGACATCCGGCGACAATGTTACCGGGTTCCGCCCCCTCACCTTCGCGGCTCCTGTAACAACGCGCGCAACCGATCGATCAGTTCTTTCTCATTGGCGCGTGTCTCGATCCCTTGATACGCCCGAATGATTCCATGTCCGTCGATCACGATGGCCGCGCGGTCGAGATACGCGATCCCGTAATCGGTCGCGGTGGTCGATGGCTCGAGGGTGCGTGTCCCGAATTCTCCCGGAATCGGCGCGCCGGCCCAAACCGCAATCGGCATGGTGGCGCGCTGTTGTGTCTCATAGAACTGTCGCAACCAGGCGACTTCCGCGGGCGGCTGGGCGACGTCAGGTCCGGTGTGCCCTTGTGTGAACGTCGAGTAAATGAATTGCACCCGCCCGGGAGCTTCCCGCGCCAGCATCGTTTGCAGGCGGCTCAACACCGGAACGACGACCGCGTCGCCATAATCGACGACGAGCACGCGAATCACGCCGTCGTTGAATGGCGGCGAATGGGGAGTTGCGATATACAGCGAGTCGGCCGTGTTGAGCCACGCGTGTGCCCGCACCGGTGGCGCTGGGTGGCCAAGGTGCGCGAATACGGCGAACCGCGCACGGAGGTCGCTCTCGATCCCCATTCGAATGGCCGCACGTTGTTGTTTGGTGAACGTGGACGGGAGATCGTCTTCCCGAGGAACGAGACGCGCCAAGAGGCGGGCGTTGAGTGTATCGAGTCGAGATGGACCGTCCGGCAATTCCGTGAGGGTCATCGCAATTTCGCGATAGGGAACGGCCAACAAGAATACGTCCCGCCGCTCCTGCGCGCCGAAGCGAGGGAGCATGGTCAAAATCGTGTCGACACTCGCGAGTATGGCACGTGCCTCGACGTGCGGACGGCGGGTCTCCGCACGCACGAGCTCGGCGACACTTCCGAATTGGCGATACAGCACGTTCGTGCTGTCGCTCCGGGTCGGATATCTGGAGGATGGGAGCGTCATCAATTGCGCGGCATACGCGTGCGCGATGGGCAGCGTGTGCGCCAACCGCACGGAATCCGGCCAGGCGAATTCGTCGGTCCCATTGGGGTTGGCGAAATAGAGAACGGCGGCGGCCAGCGTGAGCGAGCGCTCCACGATCCAGGAACGCTCCCCGACTCCGACGCGCTTCGTGGCCATGAGGGACTGGAGCCGCGTATCGATCACCTGTTGCGCCAAGGCATCGTCGCCCGCCCGAAGCGCCAGCTCCGCCAATGCCAGCGATTCACGCCCTGTCGCCGGTGCTTTCGCGCGAAGCCGGTCGACCCACGCCGCCGCACGCGCGCGAACGATCGCGTGAATCGAATCCGCCGGATACGCATTCCCAGAGCGTGGAAACAACGACTCCAGCTGCGTGACATACATGCGGAGATCGGCCAGCGCCTCGAAGGCGGTCGGCGGAATCATGATCGGCCGATGGGACGCTGCCGAGTCGGTTGCTATTACAATCCCTGTCTCGAGCACCGGCGGAGGGGCGCCGAGCGGGCGATTGGGCGGGAGTACGAGATCCGCAACGGGAACGAACGCCGTCGTTCCCGTTGCGGATCCCATTGTTGTTGCCGCTCCAATGGCTTCCGTCGGTGCCTGCGCGCGCATGTGGACAGCACTGACAATCGTCAACCAGACAAACGTCGCCAGTCCGTGATTTCGCGCACTGACAGTGGCGCTCCTCCACCCAGTCATCGCGTCATGCACCCTTGCGTGATGTTGGGGTTGAACTCAGCTTCGTTGGCGAACGAGAACGGGATGGCCGTCGCGCTCTGATACGGAGCCAATGCGATGAACGGATTGGGACCGGACGGAAACAGCACCGTCGCATCCCGGCCGTAGTTTCGAATGAGCCGCCGCAAGTCACCCAGGCGACGACCGGTCAGCCACATCCAGTATGCACGCTCATGATAGAGGAGATCGACGCGTGTGTCCGGTGATCCAGGATCGGTGAGCGGTGACAACCCGACCGGGGTACGCAGCGCATTCAAGATCGTGAGCCAGTTCGGATCGTTGTTGTGCAACGCCGCCTCGGCTTCGATCAACCGCGCTTCCGTGCCGCTGGCGACGACGGTCGGTGTGGTCTGGGAGTATTTCGTCTCCGCGTATTCCGCGATCGTCGTGTCGTTGAATCCTTGCCGGACGTAGCGGCGCGGGATGCGGATGGTATCCTGCTCCGAGAGATACGGGAGTCCCGTCCCCCCTTCACGATCGCCGATGGGATACCCATAGAACGGCCAATCCGGATCGTTCCCATCGTCGACATTGAAGAGATAATTGCTATAGCTCGGATCCGTCGTCAGCACGAACGAGTCGGAGATACCGGCAACCGCCTGTGCCGCTTCGTCGTATCGGCCGAGGTCGAGGAGTGCGCGTCCTTTCAAGATCTTGGCGAACGTCGCGTACTGCGTGCTGTCTTGCGCCTCCGCGATCGCCGAATCGAGTTGAGTGATCGCCAAGACGAATGCGGAATCGTTCGTGTATGGCTTGCTGTACACCAGGACCTGATTCACCGTGACGTCAGTGATGGGGAATCCCGGGCAGACGTCTTCTCCCATCTGCGTCAACGCCCAACCGCGATACGCGAAGAGTTGCGCGAGGAAATCACCTTTGAGTGGCGATGGCGTGTATTGCCGAACCGACGGGATGGCGAGCGACGTCGCGGTCACCACGCCGTCGAGCCGGCCCAAATGTGGGTCGTCACCGAGATGAATTCCTTCGTATCCATTGCTATTGCGCGAATCCAACAGTAACTCATCGCTCGGATTCGCACGCTGTAGCGGCTCGTCGAACGACAGCTCATCCGTGAAAATGGCCACCTCGCGCGCGATGGGAGAGATGTTCCCATTGAAGCCCGAATACGCGGTAAGACGACGTCCGGCGGCCCCGGAGGCATTGGCAACGTCGCTCTGCTGAATCAGCGTGGGATCGCTGACGTCGAGCATCCCATGGCAGGCGGAGACGACGAAGATCGCGACGCCGAGAGCGGTGTGCCACGCAACACGACGCCTCTCGTGTTGATCTGTCAGAGCCTGTTTCGTCAGAGATGAAAACATCGACACGTCGGTCTCCATTACGGCGTGATGTCGAAGCGCAGCGCCCATCCACGGGGTTGTGGAATGCCACTGGCATTGGACGAGAAGATGTAGGCATCGGACCGGCTTTCCGGATCCGACCCTCTGTAGCGTGTCCAGAGCGCCAAGTTGCGCCCCTGCAGGCTCACGGCCACGTGAGAGAGTGCATCCAGGTGCAGCGCGCTCAGATGCAGCCATTCACGCAGCGGCACATCCATCGTGATGTCCATCTCGCGCCACCGGGTGAAGTCGCCCGGCACAAGGAAATCGTAGAAATTCTGGAAGGTGGATTTAGCCTGTTGCAGGAGCGGGATGGATCGGTCGTACGGACCGAGGCACGTATGCGCGAAACCACAGTACATGCCGAAGTCGTCGTGAACGACGAAGCCGGTCTCACGATCGAAGACGGCCGACATCCGGAGCCGTCCGCCGAACATCGACGCGGACGGCGTCAATGTGAATGCGCGCGGTGGGTTGAACACGCCCAGATAGTGAAACGTTGGCTCGCGAACGACTTCTTCTCCCTCCGCGACGCCGTCGGGACCACCACCGAGTGTGTCGACCACGCCGATGGTTCGAATCCCGAGAATCGCATCGAGCGGGTACCCTTTTGCCAAACCGATGTATCCACCCGCCGGCGCGTTGTCGCCAAGACTCAAGATCTTGCTGGTATTGAACGCGTACGTGAGCCGAACGTCGGATCGGAACATACGCGTGTCGGTCAACGGAAGTGTCGCGGTAATTTCCGTCCCGTGTTGCCCGACACTGGCGACGTTGCGCCACACGGGGAATGCACCAGTCGGATTCTGCAACGCTTTGAGCTCGTCGATCGTGCGGCGGCGCCACCACGTCAGCTCCAACTGCAAGCGAGAAAAGAGTGTCGCGTCCGCACCGTACTCCCCTTCCCGGGATCGCTCCGGGCGAAGGTCCGGGTTCGGTAAGTTCGAGACGTAGTATCCCGTCGACCGCTGTCCGTTGATCGGGACAATGCCGCTCGATAATCCTCCCAACTTCATCCCCGACGTCGGGTACCGGGTCGCCTGCCCGTAGGAGCCACGGAACCGGAGCTCGCTGATCCAGGGAAGATGATCCTTGAATCCGGGCTCGTCTGATGCGATCCAGGAAATACCGACTTTGGGGAGCGGCGTCGGATGATACGCATCACCGAATCGCGTCGAGCCATCGACACGAAGTCCCATGTCGACGAACAGGCGGTCGTTGAGGCCGATCGTTTCCTGCCCGTACGTCCCGAGCGTGACCGTCTCGCTCCAATATTGCTGCAGGTAGATGGTTGCCGCCGTCGCGATCGAATTACTTCCCGGGGCCAGATCGAACCCCTGCGTCGTCAGCCCGTCGTCCTTCTGGTAGATGTACTGCGTGCCGGCCACGCTCCGGAAACTCCATCGTCCCGGATGCGCGATGGCCGTGAGTCCGAAGGTCACTGTCCGGCCGTTGCTGGCCCGATCATCGTCCTGCGCCTGCCCGCCCGCCCCGGCCGAATAGATCATGTGATTGTTCGTTCCATCACGCGTCGTTCCGAGGAGCCCGTCGGCGGTCAACCAGCTCGTGGCACGAAATACCGCGTGCATACTTCCCGTAAACGCGGTCATGTCCGCCACGTCTTTGGTGAGGGCGAAGCCCGTGAAAAACAAGTTGTCGTTCAGACTCTGGGCAATGGCTGAGTCGGTCGTCGCGTACGGCGACAGGACTTGTTGTCCGAACGGTTGAAAGATGTTGTTTGGATTGATGCGATGTTGGACGCTCTGAACGTAGTCGACGGTGGCCTGGAGATCGAGCGGAGACCAGGGCTGCATGTTGACGTTGGTATGCAGACTCACCTTCTTCATCGAATTCGGATTCCGGATGTCGTCACTAAGCTCCCCGGTTCCCAGTTTCCGCTGAATCGCTTGCTGGACCAGTGCCGGGACCTGGAGCGCCCCCTCCTGGTTATCGTATCCACCGGACACGTAATAGCGCGTGCTCCCCGTCCCTCCGCTCAAGTTGAGGCCGTATTGCCACTCCGGGCGATTCTTTCCGAGGATCGACGTTTTGGGATCGGCGAAAAACGCCTGCGTCAACGTGACACTGTCGATGGTACAAATGTGGTACCGATACTGATAGATCAGATTACAGTAATCGATGGGGTTGCCGTTGCTGTCGTGCCCCCACACTTGATACGCCTTCCGCGCCAGTCGCTGTGCCGCGGGAACGGTGTTCAGCACGGGGTGCGCATACCAACTCCAGGTCGTCCGATCCGTTTTCGCGTGCTTCGTCGTGATGACGATCACGCCATTCGATGCCTCGGGACCGTAGAGCGTGGACGCGGACGGTCCCTTGACCACCTCCACCGTCTCGATATCATTGACGTTCAAGTCGTTGAGCGGGCTCGGTGGAGTGCCGCCCGCTTGGAGAAAGTCTTGCTGCGCAAACCCGTTCTGCTGCACCATGCTATTGGAACGATAGCGCACGCCGTCGATCACGATCACCGGCTCGGAGTTGAGATTCAAGGACGTCTGTCCACGCAGCCGAAGCGCGACGGGCGCACCCGCCACACCGCCGTTGGTCGTGATCACCTGCAGTCCCGGAATCCGCGATTGCAACAATTCACTCACACTGGTGATGGGGGCTTCCTTGACCAAGGAGTCCGCGTTCACCGTCGCCACCACGTGGCCGAGCTCACGATACCGCTGTGGGCCCGTCGCGGTCACGACGACCTGATCGAGCGTGTTGAGCGCAGTTTCCAAAGCAATCGTCACGGCGGCGGTGGAATCATCGCCCACGTGTACGACTTTGACTTGCCGCGTGTATCCGACGAACCGGACGACGATACGATGGCTTCCTGTGGCAACGTCCGTGAAGCTGAACCGTCCGTCCTCGTCGGTTCTACTATGGCGCACGCTGTCGTCCAACAACACACTGGCACCATGGAGCGGCTGCTTGGTGCGCGCATCGACGACCCGGCCACTGATTTCCCCCGATGTCGCCGCGGCCGTCGCATCGGCGTCGTTGTCCACAATCATGAGGTGTCCTGCCCGGTCCGCGAGCACGGTCAATCGCGTGCCGCGCAGCACGTGATCCAACGCCACCCGCAGGGAAACACCGGTCAAATGTACCGTGACCAACGTCTTGTAGGCGTCCACCGTCTGCGCACGATATTGCAGCGGAACGCCGGACGTTTTGGCGAGCGCGTCAAGTGCGCGCTTCACGGAGACACCATTGAGGTCCACCGTGACCTGGCGCGCCAAGAGTTGCTCCGGTCGCGTATCGGTCTTCTTGAGCTCCGGGGTGGCACTCGCCACTTGTCCGTCGGCGGGACGAATCAAGACCGCCGAAACGATCAGGAGCGATGCCATCACGGATCGGCGGCTTCGGGTCCAACACCAAACAGTCATCGTCCAACCTCCGTCGGGGGGATAGTGAGAGGCTCGCGCGCGCCACGCCGCCCCTTGGCGGGCAGGCGATGATGAGCACGTGGATGCAGTGTTGCCAGATTACCACGGAAGGTGATGTCGACGTCGAGGAGCGACTTCAGCGTCTCCAACGCGTTCGCCATCGACGTCGCATCGAGCACCATGGTCAAGTGTTGACCGGCGAGCGATGAGTCACCCAGCGCGAATTGATAGCCATACCATCGCGTCAGCGCCGCCAGGACCTCTTTCGTCGACGCCTCATGAAAGACGAGCTCGCCCGACGTCCACGCCGTATATCGCTCGGCACTATCCACCGAGATCACCATGGCGGAGGAATCACTCACGTCACCGACCGCTCCCGCGGTCAATGTGAGCGTCGGCCGATTTTTGACCAACGCGCCAACGGTCACTTTGCCAGTGTTGACCGCAACCCGAACCCGAGAATCGGTCGGATAGCTCCGCACCGCGAAGGATGTTCCCAAAACACGTGTGACGACGTCTCCCGCACGAACCACGAACGGCGCGTCCCGATGATCGTGCACGTCGAAGAACGCTTCACCGGTCAGAGAAACCGTGCGTGTCGTCCTCCCAAACCCCGACTCGAGCACGAGCGTCGTACGCGGCGCCAACATCACGTGCGACCCGTCGGGCAACGTGATCCGAGCACATTGCCGAAGCTGCGTTTCATACCGGCGTCGCACGACTGATACGCCACTCCCGTGTGACCGTCCGAAAAAGAGGACGCCAATCACGAACACAAGAGAAACCACCACCCCCAACGCACTCATCGATCCCCACGTCCGCGCCGACGTGAATCGTCCTCGACGTGGCAGGTCGTGTTCGGGATGTCGCGTGGCTCGCGCCATGATATCGAGAGCCAAGGCTTCCGCTTCCGCAGCAGGCAACCGGGGAGGGCGCATCGCGTCGGCCAGCGCGTGATGCAACACCAGCAATTCGGGACCAAGCTCGGGTTCCGGAGTGCCGTCAGAGGGGGGCAAGGACGTCGGGTCGTATGCCATACACCCCTACGACAGGGCAGGTGGGAAAAAAACTACACTGGCTTTTTGGGGGAGAGCGAGCGGAGATCCCGCTACCAGTAAATGAGAACCGGTGAGGAGCGAGCTAGGCGAGCCGATCCAGCGTCTCTCGCAACGTCTCCAACGCTCTCGCCACGAGTCGTTCCGCATTCACGCGGGTCGTTCCCATGATCGCCGCCACCTCGGCGTAACTCAGCTCGCCGAGGTACCGTAAGACGACCGCTTCCCGACGCCGCTCCGGAAGTGTCGCGAGTAACGCCTCGACGGTCACTCGCCCCAACACTGGGTCGTCGGGTGCCAGTGGAGTGTTCGTCACATCGAGCAGGTGCGCCGCCTCATGTGCGCGCACCACACGCTCGTGCTGTCGTTCGTTCAATGCCGCATTGCGCACGGCGCCGAAGAGATAGCCACGAATGGTCGTCGTGACGACTAACGTCTCTCGCCGTTCCCAAAATCGCGTCAGAACATCCTGCACGAGATCTTCCGATCGCCCTGCATCGTGCAGGAATCGAAAGGCATAGCGACGGAGCGCTGGAACTGTTTCCGCTAACAGAGCGGCGAATGCGGCGGTCTCTCCCCGCCGGAGACGCTGGAGGAATTCGTGGTCGGTCCCGGCGGCCCCTGTCGCACGAGCAGCATTTTCATCTTGCCCGCCGTTCGGCGCTCGACGCGATGTCGAGTGCCAGGACGGACGATCGTGCTCGGACGCATCGCGAGCCATCCGCACGAGCACGAGGTGGTCACGCGCTGTCGCCGCCTCGCGCGAAATACCGCGATTGGGGTCCCAGTACGGCAGAGTCATACGACCTAAGGTAGGTCACGCCCCATACCAGTCAATGGGGAATTATACGAGCTACAGTGTCGTCCGCCTACAGTGTCGTCCGCTTCGCCAACCGTACGACGTCGACGTCTCCGTGCGGCGCGAGTGGCCGCCATACCTTATAGATGAACTTGTTCCATCCGTGCAGTTGCCGTCCGTGCGCGACACTGCGCAGTGCGACAGGAATCAGACGACGCGCGGGAATCGCGAGCAGACGTCGTTGCAGCGAGAACCGTCGTCCGTCTCGCGGCCGGTATTGTGCCCATCCAATCGACCCGTGAAAGCCCGCGGGGCCAAAGTCATCGCAGTCCAACAGCTCTTCCACGAACACCCGCAGCGACCCATCGAACGTACCGAGCACATCGTGCATCGCGACGATTGCCCCTTCAGCAAGAAACGGTTTGAAGAGATCGACATCCGCCTTTGCACCGCGATACGTGTGATCCCCGTCGATCCACAGGAAGCGAATCGGCCCCTGCCAACTCCGCGCGAGATCGTGCGAATACGCGCGATGAATCTCTACCGCATCCCGAACGCCGGCCCGGTCCAGATTGGCGACGAAATCATCGTACGACGTCGACTGCGCACCTAAGTCCGGATCGGTCTCTGTCGGCGACGTATGTGGGTCCACCGCGACCACGGTACCGAGCCCATAGTGCGACGCCACAGTCGCGAGCCCAACGGTCGACCGCCCCTTGAAGCTTCCAATCTCGACGTTGGCCCCCTTTGCGGGCGCCAACGCGATTGCGGCCATGAGAAAGCGCGCCTCTCGCTCCGAGAGATATCCTGTCGTCGTTCGGACCTTCTCCCAAGCATCATCCATCACTTTTATGATGTCGCTTGGAACCCGCCCTGGCCCGGTCGCGAGGGAACCCTTAGCTGGCACCGTCGATGTCGTCATGCTGCGATAATAACGGCCCCCTGCCCCTCACGTCAGGGCCTCCGAATCACGTTCCGCCATACCACTCGTAGCCACGATCCGACCAATATCCCCCGTTCGCCTTTGGGAGAAAGGCGATGCGCGTGAGATACTTGGTGTTCTTGTACCCGAGCTTCACAGGCGAATAGACGCGCGCCGGAGCGCCATGGGCCGGCGCCAACGGCGCCCCGTCCAGCCCATACGCCACGAGCGTCTGCGGATGCATCGCGCTCTCGATGTCCCAGCTCTCGTGATATCCGTCATCGAACGACTGGAAGTCGACGAACGCCGCCTCCGGGGCCACCCCGGCCGCGTGCGCGATATCGCTGAAGCGGCAACCGGTCCAACTTTCCACTGCCGTCCACCCTTCGACACAATAGTGATTCACGCGCTGCGTCACGCGCGGCAACCGTTGCAACGTCTCGAGGGTCAATCGCAACGGCGTCCGGACCAATCCCGTCACCTCCAATGTCCAGGGACCGCGCGCGGCGGTATCCCACACCGGAACAGTCTTCGCGATGAAATACGACGGAAGCGCCGCCCCGGCGTTGCGCCATTTCGCGGAGGTTTCATCCATCGACGTGTGGCGAAAGAGCGCGCGCTCGACACCTTCGTTCTTTCGTGTCGCGTAGGAAAGCACCCGCTCCGCTTCCTTCGGTCCGCGCGATCCGCACGCCGCCAACAACCACGACATGCTGATGCCACTGCCCGCCCACAAAAAATCACGCCGATGCATCTGAGTCCTCCGTCGTCTGCCCACGCGTGAAGAGATGATAGAATGGACGCGCATCGCGCAGCTCCGGTGACCGCTCGGAATTGTACGCCCCGGTCACGATCGAGCGAATCGAGTACGGATCGACCGCGAACACCATGAAGATGTGCATCACCGACAACGCGACGAGCGCCACCATGATCAAAAAATGCCAGTAGCGCGCCAACGCGTATCCTCCCAGTGCATTCGTCAGCGGCGCGAGCGTGACGGGTTTCCAAATGGCCAACCCGGTGACGATCGCCAACGCCCCGAGCACCGGGAGCGCCGAGTACGTGAACTTTTGCAGTGCGTTGTGCTTCCCTTGGTGAGGATGATGCTTGCGCACGAAGAGATAGAACTTCATCATCTCCCACGCATCACGGACGTCGCCACGTCGCGGGGCGAGATCACGCCATTCGCCATGAAAAAAGAGAAAGACGAGATACGCGACGCCATTGATCGCCAGCACCCACATCATCGCGAAATGCCAATGGCGTCCACCGGCCAACCATCCGCCGAACGTGGCCCACCGCGGAATGTCATGCCCGGCAAACGGATAGCAACAGAAACTCTCGCCACGCCGGTTGAACTGCGGGTACGCGTTGAAAATCTGCAAGCCGCTCGTCACCATCACGGTCAACGCAATGACGTTGACCCAATGCGTGAGCCGAACGAACCAGTGGTGCCGGTGAACTTTCATCCGTTTTCCTCCGAACGTGAGACGTCCGACTCCGGGGATCAAGATACGCTACGCTTACCCTCTCAATACGATCACACCCGTGCTCGCGGATTCCTCCCCGCACGATCCAACGCGTGGCGCACCGTCCGCGCCAATGTCTCCGGGGTGAATGGCTTCTCCAGCACCGTAATGCCGAGCTCCGCAATGCGATGCTGCAACATCATGTCTTCGGTGTACCCCGACATGAACAGCACCAACAGCGACGGATACACGGGCAGCAACCGTTCGACGAGCTCCCGCCCTCCCATGCTCGGCATCACGATGTCGCTCAACAGGAGATCGACTTCGCTCCCGTGCTTCGCCATGACGTCGATCGCTTCGTACCCATTCCCCGCATCCAGAACGCGATAGCCACGCGATTCCAGAATGCGCCGGGCAAGGCGGCGCAACGGCTCTTCGTCTTCGACGACGAGAATCGTCTCGCTCCCCCGGAGCGCATCCGCCGTTTGCTCCTGCGGCACGTCGACCACGGGATCCTGCGCGACACGGGGGAAGTAGAGGCGGAACTCGGTGCCAAGCCCGGGCTCGCTCTGCACCGTGATGTCGCCACCGTATTGTTTCACGATCCCGTACACAGTCGACAATCCAAGCCCGGTTCCCTTCCCCAGCTCCTTGGTCGTGAAGAACGGCTCGAAGATCTTGAGACGGGTCCCTTCGTCCATCCCGACGCCGTTGTCGCGGACACTCAACATTACGTACCCGAGCGCACCGGCATCGACCGCGGCGAGCGTCGCGTGCGTGCTCGCCGGCGCGTTGGCGGTACTCACGTGCACGACACCGCCGTGCGGCATCGCGTCGCGCGCATTCACGACGAGGTTGACGACGATCTGCTCCACCTGTCCCCGATCGAGCCGGACCGCACCGAGATCCTCGTCGTACGCGGTATCGAGCGCCACGTCCTCGCCGATCAAACGCCGCAGCATCGTCTCCATCTCGCTCACGACGGCGTTCAGATCGAGGAGTTGCGGCTGCACGAGCTGGCGGCGGCTGAACGCGAGCAACTGCCGCGTCAACGCCGCCGCACGATCGGTCGCGCTCCGAATCTCGGCGACGTCGCTCTTGAGCTGCGACGCGTCGGTCCCGAGATCCTGCAACAAGAAGTCGGTCGACGCACCGATGACGGTCAACAGATTATTGAAGTCGTGCGCAATTCCACCCGCGAGGCGTCCGACGGCTTCCATCTTCTGCGCTTGCCGGAACTGTTCCTCCAGCTGACGTTGATTGCTCACGTCGCGCAGAATCATCGTGTACAATCCCAGTTTCCCCGTCGACCGCGCGTACGACATCGATGCTTCGACGGGGACTTCGGCGCCATCGTCCCGGCACGCGACGACTTCCCACAAGTTGGCTCCGCCAAGCGTGCGGCCGGCACGACGCGCCAACGTCACACGATCTTCATATTGCAGCAGATCGCGCTGCGGCACGAATCGGGTCACTGACGTCCCGATCACCTTCTCCGCGGAAACACCCAGCATCTGCTCGGCCGCGGTATTGAAGTAGACGATGCGTTGCTCGTCGTCGAACGAAATGATCGCATCGGTCGCCGACCCGAGAATTCCGGCGAGGCGGAGTTGGCTGACTTCGGCCTCGACGGTTTGTTCGACCATCTCGCGCGTCGTCTCTTCGAGCTCCGAGTTCGCCGCCTCCAACTCCGCGGCCTGCAGATGCAACTCGTACGACTGGCGCCCGAGCTCCTCATTGAGGCGTTCCAATTCGGCGGACTGACGTGCGTGTAACAAATTGAGCAGCAACGCGAGTCCCCCGGCGACCAATGTGCCGAGGATGATGAGGCCGCCGATCCACTGTTGTTCCTTCGACGCCGTCGCCTCGGCGCTTGCGATGTCGCTAGCGACATCCCCGTCCAACGACGAGAGCAAGGCGCGAATCCGGTCCATCGTCTGTTGGCCACGATCGGTGCGGAGCACCGACTCCGTCGCCGTCGCCCCTTCATACTGGCGAAGACGAACCGTCTCCCCCACCTCGCCCAATTTGAGGTGGACAAAATAGATGAGCGAATCGACTCGGGCGCGATACTCCGCATACGGCGCCGCCGCGGCACGGAGACGCGCGGCGACCGAGTCACTCTCGTCCATGGCATGCTGATACGGCGCCAAGTAGTTCGCGCGCCCCGTGAGGAGGTACCCCCGCTGTCCGGACTCCGCATCGCGCACGTCGTCGCCGACGCGATGGACGGCGGCGAGGAGGTGGTTCATCCCCCCTACTTCCGTATAAGCGGCCACCGTCCGATGCGCACCACGGAATGCCAGGACCCCCACCGCCAGGACCAAGGCGGCAGAAAGGTACCCGGCAGCGACGCGATGCCAGAGCATGAGACGGGACATACGCGAAGTTTGCTCGAAGCAGGGCCTCGCCGCAATCGCACGCCGCTCGCGAAGTGTCACAAATGTAAAAAAGCCTGGGAGATCGCTCTCCCAGGCCTCTTCCGTTAGCCGATCGCCACCCTGGGCGCTCCCCTCGCGTTACCCCGCCGCGGCCACCGTCTCCGGAACCGCGCCGAAGCGCCGCTCCCGGCCATGGAAGGTCCGGACCGCCGCGTGTAGGTCGGCCGGGGTGAACTCCGGCCACATCCGCTGGGTGAAATACAACTCGGCGTACGCACATTCCCACAGGAGGAAATCGCTCAACCGCTGCTCCCCGCCCGTCCGAATCAGGAGATCGACGTCGCGTGACGCACCAGCGTTGGTGACGTCGTTCATCACTCGTGCAAACTCCTCACGCGACAGGAGATGCCCATTTGCCGCCTGCGCGGCGCGCAGGATCGACTCCCGCGCCGAATAATCGAGCGCAATCCGCAGATCGAGCCGAATCCCGTGCCGAGTCGCCGACTCGGCCGTGTCGATCGCTTTGCACAGCTCGACCGGCAACCGATCGCGCCGACCGATGATGCGCATGCGGACACCGTTCTTGACGCAGCGATCGATCTCCGACAGGAGATAGCGCCGGAAGAGACGCATCAACATCGACACTTCGCGCGACGGACGCTTCCAGTTGTCCGCCGAGAAAGCGTACAAGGTCAGGATGCCGATGCCGGCATCTTCCGCATTTTCGACGATCGTCCGGACCGTGCGGGCGCCAACCATGTGGCCGGACGTCCGGGGGCGGCCGCGCGCCGTCGCCCAGCGCCCGTTGCCGTCCATGATGATCGCGACATGAATTTTTTCCGGCGCGTCGACCGCGGCCGGCTCTCTAGTGCTGTTCATCGCGACCGACTATCGCTCCCGCGTCGCGCGAATGAGCGCTTCCATATGGTCGAGATACTGCGACAACGCTTTCCGCCCGAGCGGCGTCAGCGTGTATTGCGTGTGCGGAACACGCCCTTCGAACGTCTTGGTACACGTCACGTACTTCGCTTCCTCGAGTTTACGAGCATGGACGCTGAGATTGCCGTCCGTTGTGTGCATGAGTTCCTTGAGCTCATTGAAGCTCAACGTTTCATTGACCGCGAGGGCGCTGACGATTCCTAGTCGCAGCCGCTCGTGGATGAGCCGGTCCAACTCCGGCGCCAGCGCCTCCGATGCCTGTCCGGTCACAGGCGACAGCTTGGCCGGCGGCGGCGCCCGGTGCGTCGACTTCGCCGACGCTTTCATCGGCTTAGCCACCATACCTCCGGCCAATCGGGAGACCAAACGCGATATGGAGCCCGCCGAACGAGGCGGCGAGGATCCAATCGTTCCATACCATCGGGGTGCAGAGCGAGAGGACCCCGGCCAGCATGAAGCAAAAGCCCATGACCGGGACGATCTCCACCGAAAATGCTCCGCCAGCAATGACCGCCGTTCCATACAACAACAACCACACGCCAGGGAGGATGTTACTCATCCCGGCTCGGTACAAGATGACCGTGAGCACGGCCCCCACGAAGATCGGCGGCGAGACCGCGAGGACGAATTTGCGCCCAGGCCCAGACAGGAGCGACGCACCCGATTCCCGCGCTTTCGCCAGCATCGCCCAGAGCTGAATCACGACCGCCACCACGGCGATGGTGAGCCACACGTCGAGCCAGCGATCGGTCGTCGGCTGAACAGACGCGACCACCGCCGCGACCAGCGCCAACACCCCCACCACGACCATCCCCCATCCGGACACCGCCGTGAACGCGCCGGCGTTCTCCATGGTATTCCGGATGAACGCCAAATTGTCCATCGCCCGCGCATGCAGCGCTGGCGGTGCGGGCTCGGCGGACGGCCGAGAGGTCAAGGGAAGCACCTTTGCCATGATGAGGAAAAATGGGGCCCGGAGACAGCGCCGTCAAGCACTTTACGTTATAAAGAAAGTATTAGCACGCAAACGCCGGGGCGTCTTGCGAGCACCCCGGCGCCTGTCCGAAATCGTCTCCCTAGCTCCCTAGATGGCCGTCGGCCCCGGGAGCGGATCGCTCGCCGGAAAGCTCTGCTCGACCATCGCATCGAGCGACCGCTCCTGAATGGCGGACCCGAGCATCTGCACCAGCGTCGCACAGAAGGCGGGGAGGTCGTCCGGCTTCCGGCTCGTCACCAATTTCTGATCGACCACCACCTGCTTGTCGACCCACGAGCCCCCCGCGTTGCGGATGTCGGTTTTGAGGCTCGGATACGACGTCAG
>Ga0105241_10000047_pt1 | contig 96696 bp, 169 predicted proteins | sample KBSC64metaG_FD_80422 | JGI IMG/M metagenome (GOLD analysis project Ga0105241, IMG submission 80422) | Corn rhizosphere microbial communities from Kellogg Biological Station, Michigan, USA - KBS C6-4 metaG | ecosystem: Host-associated > Plants > Roots > Rhizosphere > Soil | place: Michigan, USA... | reverse complement strand
TGATTTATTGACAGGTTATGAAGATGAGAGAGATTTACTTTATATAAAACTAAGCAATTATGATTTTTATAAAAAATCTCTAGAACTTAAATTAAAAATACAAAAAGATTATTATTTACCAAATGAAAAATTATTATTAAATTATTTTTCTAGATTTATAAAAGTAGAAAAAGAACATGCAATATTAAATAACTATATACAGTCAACAGCAGCTGATTTTCTATATGTTAAATTTTGTATGATTATAGATTTATTTAAAAATAGTAAAGTAAATCTACAAAAAAATAAAATAATTTTACAAAATCACGATTCTATACTAATACAAATGGAAGAAAAAATAATAGAAGAAACTAAAATATTTGATAATGTACTAGATATCATGAAATTTAAAGTAAATGAATTAAAAGGTAGAGTCAATTGGAAGTATGGTAAAAATTGGAAATTCTTAGAATAAAGTGTTATATTTTTTTGGTTTATAATTTGCAAGTATTAAATTTAATTTCAAATTTGTTAAACTTAAAAAAAATTTTATGACAGTATCAAAAAAAAATTCAATGCCTAAATTAAAGCCTTCTAAACCTACTAAGAAAACAGCCGGTGTTAATTATAGAGGAGTAAGTCTAAACCTTTATTCCACTAAAAATGGAGAATGGAAGATTTGTTCTTATCGTAGTAGAATAAATAATAGCTATGGTATGGAGGAATATTTAGGAAGTTTTAAGACTCCTGAAGCAGCAGCAAAGGCATATAATAAAAGGGCTAAAGCATTATTTGGAGAAAAGAAGGCGAAGTCTCAAGGTAGATGGAATCATCTTTAATTTTTTTATTTGTACTTTGGTTTTTATTAAGACTAGTTTTTTAAATTCTAGTCTTTTTCTTTGTTTGTATTTTTTTAAATGTTAATTCTATATTTAAAGTAAAATAATTATGATTAAATGCATGATATTAGACAATCAATAAGTAGCCAACAAAGAATGGATATGGTTCTTAAAGGATTGAATCCTCTCCTTGAAAGTGATGTAAAATCCTATTTACAAAAAGGAGGAAACATTAGAAAGAATCAAGAAGCTTTGATGGAAAGATTTAGCACTTTAGTAGGACATGATATTTTAGAAAAAGGATCCCTAGGTTCGGCAAATGAGAAAGAAACTGAATATGGAACTGCTTATAAAGAAAGTGGTTTACCTATAGGAATTAACGCTGGATATGAGCAAGATTTTATACCTACTACACCTCAAGATTATAGAAAAAAAGCTTTACAACAGTTAAACGAATATGAAAATGCGGGATTAAAAGAAATTGATGGAGATGAATTACTTTCTTTAAGACGACCTACTAAAACATATCCTGAAACTAGTAATAAAAAACAAAATTACAAAAAAATTGGATATGAATTATCTATACAATATTTAAATGCTTTTATTGTTAATTTAAAAGACCCTAATACAAAAAATAGACTTGAATTATTTAAAAAATTAAAATCAGTTTTAGAAACTGAGAATAAATTAAAGAATTCTCCAACAGCTTGTAATGAATTTAAAAAAGGATGTATTGAAGCTGAAGATAAAATGTATAATCAACTTAAGAGTTAATGAATAAACAAGAAATAGTATTAAAAAAATTAATTTTTGAGGCAATAGATGAATTTGTTGAAGAAACAAATATTAGAACCAAAGATGGTAGAAAGATTTTAAAAGAATTATTTACTTTTGATACTGTAAATTTCATGCGTGATTTAGGAACACAAGAAATTGATGCTGGAACTGAAATTGATACAGAATTATGGGATTGGTTTTTACAAACTATTAATGAATCAATTCAACATAATCCTGAAATTTGGATAAAATTATTTAAACAACAAAAATTAAAAATACTTTGTTGGAAATATTTTACCAAAGATGATTTATTAAATTTAAAGGAATTAAAAAGTTATTTACGCAAAGAAATTAGAAAATATTTTACAGCATTACAAAATTATACTGATTTAGAAGGATTTAGAAATAAGTTTTCAAATTTACCTTCCGAGTTATTGAGTAATTTAATAAGATATTTATTAAACGCTTCAAACCAGTTTAAAGAAGAAATAAAGATTTCAAAGAAAGGATTTAAAGTTAGAATAAAGGAATTAGAAAAAGAACGTGATAAGATGATAGAAAAACTAGATTTGATTTCAAAAGGATATCAAACTACTATGGATATAACAAAAATAAAAGAATTATATGATAATGGTCTTTTCTTTGAAGATAATATGTTAAATAGAGGCTTTAATGAATATATAGTTAAAATGTTAAATCATAAAGAAGCTGAAAAAAAATTAAAAGACACTTTTTCAGCAGTATTTGTAAATGATATTAGAACACAAGCAGAAAATTCTAAATCTTTTGTAGAACATATAAAATTAGTTAAAGAAGAACAGAGTCAAGAATTTTTTGATTATAAAGGTAGACAAGTAGGAAATAGATATTCTAATGAAATAGAAAAAGTTAAATTAGATAAACTTGATGATGCTATAATTGACAAAACTTCTAGATTGCAAGAACCTACAGGATATGTTAAAAATGTAGATTCGCCAATATATTCGCAAGTAGGAACCGAAGGTGAAGGTGAAGAAGAAAAAGATAAAAATAATGCTGGATCAACAACAGGAGGTGGAGGATCTAGTGGTGGTTTTGGTGGAGGTGGAGGTGGAATGATGCCAAATGCTTCCGGAACAGCTTTGCCAGGTGATTTAGATATAGAAGCTCCTGGTGGAGAAGAAGCTCCAGAATTGGGAACTGAAGAAGGAGGAGAAGGAGTTGATACAAGCGTTCCTGGAGGTACAGAAACACCTTTACCTTCCGATGAAGGAGGATTTCCAGTAGATTTTGGTTCAGAGGAAACAAATCCAGAAGCAGAAACCGAGCAAGGTGAAGAAAATCAAAAAAAATAAATAATTTTTTTAAAGTAAAATTTTACAACTGAAATTTGTTTTTTAGTAAAGAACTTATAAATTTAGTTCTATAAATGGTTATAGTAAATTTTCAAAAAACAAAAAATTATTTAGAATGAGTAAGTACCAAGAATTTAAAGAAAAAGTAGCCTCTCTAGAAGAAGATGCAGAAAAGTTTTATACCAAGAGTGTAAGTGCAGCTGGAACAAGATTGAGAAAGGGGCTGCAAGAAGCAAAAAAATTGATTAAGGAAGTTAGAAATGAAATTGGTGAATCTAGAAAAGCTGCAAAAGCTGCTAGGACAACAGATAAGAAAGAAACTTCCGTAGAATAAAAAAGTTCTTTTAAAGAGTAATATTTAAAGAATCAAAGGATATACAAAAAAATATATCCTTTATATTGCGGGGACAAGCCTGGGTAGGCTGGACGGTTTCATTATCCGTTATATTGTCAGTTCGAGTCTGTACCCCTGCAACTATATTGCGAGTTGTCCGAAGATGGTCATCGGTTCTGGCTCATTACCAGATGCGCAAGCCTCGGGGGTTCGAATCCCTCACTCGCTTCTAATATATTTAGTTAAACTTATATTTTTTTAAGACTTAATTTTTTACTTTATTTAGTTAAAGTTTTTTTAAGTCTTTTTTTATGTTTAAAAAACTTTCTACTTAAAAATTTGTTTTTAGAACTTACCATTATAAATTCAATGATATAGTTCAGATTATGAATTTTTTAAAAACAATAATAAATAAATTATCACGTAAAAGATTTGAGTATTTATATCTATATACTCTAGACACAGATCTTTTTGCTTCCGAACAATATAAAATTATTGTTAAAGACATTTATAACTTAATTGAAAAAGATTTGAGTAAATTTTCAAAAAAAATAGTAGGAGTAGATTTTTATAATGATGAAATATTATATGAAACTACTGTAATTTTAACTTCTCATGAAATTAGAAATACTTACTATAAGCCAATTTTTTATGAAATTTATGCCTATTTAAAAAAGGATAAACAAAAATCCGTGTTTTCTTATAAATATGAGATTTTGAATTTTGAATTTTTAAAAAATAAAACTGAAAATAAAACAATAGAAATACTAAAACTAAAAGTGGAATGTTAGAAAAGTTTATATTAGAACAAATCAAAAAAAGAATTAAACAAATTAATAAAGAAAAGGATCTTGACAAAAAATTAGATTCTATGTGTAAATATAAAAGTGAACTTAGAAATGAATTTAATGAATTACTCGATGAGTTATTCTCAGAGATTGATTTAAAGATTAGAAAAATTACCTATGAAAATGATTTACTTTAAAAAATAAAAATTTATAAATGAAAACTATTTACGTCACTTATCAACAAAATGGTGTATTAAAAAAAGCGGTTATAAATGAATCAAAATATACTGAATTAAAATCAAATATAGAAGTAAAGGATTTAATTATATATCCAAATGAATTAATAATGGAACAAAATTATAATTCAATTACTGGTAAAGGTGATTCAGGAAAACAAATTTTACATGGTTAAAATATTAAAATGAAGAAGTTAGTAGAAACTATGTTTTGGATAGAAAATCAAATTCAGTTATGTCACTGGCAGGAAAAAAGTGGATATAAACATGAAATATTAGGAAAATTTTATGAAGAAATTATTGATCAAATAGATAGATTTGTTGAATCATCCACTGGGTGTTTAGATGAAGATATTTTGAATTGTGGCGAAGTATTATTTAAACTAATTAATAATTATAATTTAATAGAATTAGTTGATGCCATTAATACAGAATTTATAAAAATAAGAGAACAGTTAGTAAAATTAGAAATTCCTGAATTAATAAATATTGTAGATGAGATACAAGGTATAGTAAAAAGAAACAAATATCTACTACAAAAAAATTGATTAAATGATTATAGATATAATACTGTTTTGTTTATTTATTTTGAATACCTATATTCTAATACGCTTGAATAGATATTTAGGTATTATTGAAAAAGGTATTAAAGAAAATTTAGAATTAACTCAAAATTTGAAACAATCGTTTAAAGAAGTATTAACCGATGATTCTTTTTTATTAGATGATGGGACAATAAAAAAGATGCAATATCAAAAAGAAAAAAATATTATATATAACGGCCTTAAATTAGATGAAGAAACAAAAGAATTTTAAAAATAAATGAACAATTACTACATTAATAAGGTTTATAAAGACAATATTGATAAATTTTTCATTCCTCAATTATTTACTTCTTATTTAAGAAGAGAATATGATATTATTTTATCTAGTAGTTTTGCTTTTTATAATGTAAAAGAATTAAATAATTCATTAAGCCTTTTAACAAAAGAAACAGATAACATAATTAGAAAGCAATATTATGCTTATTTAAATAGTAACAAAAACTCTTTATTAAAAGAAGAGATAATTATTGATGTACAATCAAAATTTTTAATAAGTATTGAGTATTATATTCCAGAAGGATTATTAGAAACAGATTTTTCTCCTATGTCAAATACAATTATTGACAGCGAACATGAATTTGATGAAGATGATATACAAAAACATAATAAAGCAATTAATTATATCAAAAGTAATGAATTAAAAGCAAAAATATTTTTATATTGTCTTTATGAGAATAAGGAAAAATGTAAGGAGATTTTTAATAGTTTAATTTCTACAAAAGATATTGAACCAAAACTATCTAATGAACTTAATGTTGTATGCAGTAATGAATACGGTCCTTATTTAAGTAAATTTTCTACAAATCCTTTTACAGTAGATATTAATTTAAATTACAATGATGATTTTTTAGAAGTACATGATAAAATAAAATCTGTGTTAAATAAAAAAGATGCAAAAGGTATTTTATTATTAGCTGGACTTCCTGGTACTGGGAAAACACATTATCTTAGATTATTAACACAAATTATTCCAGAAAAGAAATTATTGTATATTCCACCAGACTTAGCTCATACAATTGCCAATCCTGATTTTTTAAGATTCTTACTAAAATATCCAAATTCAATATTATTTATAGAAGATGCCGAAAATATAATTAAAAGTAGAAAAGCAGGCGGTACTCAAGCTGTATCAAATCTGCTTAATTTATCAGATGGTTTATTAGCAGATGCATTAAAAATTCAAGTAGTTTGTACATTTAATTGTGATTATCATGAGATTGATGAAGCATTAAGAAGACCAGGTAGATTAATTGCTCATTATGAATTTAAAAAATTAAAAAAAGAAAAAGCTCAAAACTTAATAAATAAAATATTTTCTGATAAAGAAATCATAATAAAAGAGGATATGACTTTAGCGGAGATTTATAATTATTTTGATAAAAGATTTGTTGCAGATACACGAAAAACAATTGGTTTTAATCAACAAAAAATTTATAGTTAAATGGAAAAAGAATTAACTCCGGAAGAATTAAAAAAGCAAAGATCAAAAGCTAATAGAGATGCTAGAAAAGCACGTAAAAAATTAGAAGGAAATAATAATATTGATACTTCAGATATTAGTGAAGATTCAATTGAAAACAATCTAGAAGAAGGAGAAAAATTGGAAGAAGATTTAAAAGAAGAGCTTCCTATCGAAAGTATCAAAGAAAATATTAAAGAAGATATAAAAGAATTAAAAGAAGAAAAAATTGATCAATCTACTTTAACTGAAAATAAAGATCATTTAAATGAACCTTCTGTATTATCACCTATGGCACAAAAATGGAAAGCCTATATACAATATAATAAATTAGATTTACATAAATTTTTAGAAAAATATCCTCGACATAAATTCAGAAGTTTTATTGAAGAAATCATAGAATTTGAAAAAAAGAACAATCCTTAACAATATTTAAGTAATATATTTTAGAAATTATTTACACATTTATTTATTTTTTTAGAACAAGTATTTTAAATTTAGAACACGAAAACAGAATTATTTTTTAGAACAATTAACAATTAAAATTTTTAGATTAATGAGCGATTTAGAAAAATTACTAGCCCGCCTGGACACAAAGAAATTCAATAAGTCCAATAAAGTAGATTATAAACAAATTAAGAAGGAAAGAGAAAAGGCCATGTATAAAATGAAAGAAGGAAGCAATTATGTTGTATTCCTAATTCCTAATGGTCAAACTGATCCTTTTGTAAGTTGGAGTTATCACAATAATTTACAAGAAGTAAGTTATTATTCAGTTCCTTGTGATCATGCAAATAAACATGAACACTGTACGATTTGTAGTTTAATAGAAGATCTTAAGAAGGATGAAAAACAGAAACATCTATGGATGCCTATTGAACTAAAAACAGAGAATTACGTTCCTGTAATTGATGTTAGTTCACCAGAAGCTACCGTAGAAGGTCCTAAATGGATGAAGGTTTCTACTTCTATACTTAACGTATTAATAACTTGGTTAAAAAATGTGGAACCAGGTGAACAACCTTTTTATTCCGAAGAAGAGCCTATGAAAGTTATTATCAATTATAATTCAAGTGCCTTACCAAAGGATAAATATTCCATAGATAAGAAAAATACTAAACCTTTTTCTGAAGAAAAATTGAAAGAATGGAAAGATTCTATTAAACCTTTGGAAACTTATATTCTTTCTAAATCTGAATCTGATATTAAAAAAATGATAGATGATTATTTAGAAAGAATTGAACAATTGATGTTGGATGGAAAAATTGATGATAGGGGCAAATTGATTGCCGATAAAAAATCTGATGATAAAGAACAAAAATCAGATGATTCCTCTAAAGAAAAGAAAACTTCTAGATTAGGAAGTTTGAAACAATAAGAATAGAAAAATGGTCTTTGAAATATAAGACCATTTTTTTCTTACCTTAAAATATAATTTTTATAAAGATGGCTAAAAATAAAACTTCGAACTCTAGTTCGACAGATGATATCTTTTCTCAACTACTAAGTCAATATAATGCAAAAGAACCAGGTTCTGCGGTAATGGGGGATGAAATGGAAAGTGAAATCACTCATTGGATTGATTCAGGTAGTGTAATACTTAATATGATTCTTTCTAATAAATCTGATGGAGGTTGGCCTTGTGGTCGAATAGTACATGTTTACGGTCCGGAAGGAATAGGAAAATCTACCTTAGCTTATAAAGCAATTGCCAATTGCCAAAAAGAAGGAGGAATTTGTATTTATGCTGATTTAGAACATGCAGCTAATAAAAAGTTCATGTCTATGATAGGAGTAGATTTAACAAAAATTATTTGGACTGATATAGATGCAGTTGAGGATTTATTTGATGTATTTGAAAGTAATTTGACATTACTAGCAAATGATAAAAGATTTCAAGATAAACCCAAACTTATAATCATTGATAGTAATGCTGCTTTAATGACCAAACAGGAACTTGAAGGAAATATGGAATTTAACATGAACACTTCATTAGGCAAAGCTAAAGCCTTACATAAAGTTTTGAGAAAGATAAGTAAACCTCTTTGTAAAGCTAATGTATGTTTATTTGTTATTGATCAAATCAAGGATAACACCTCTGGTTATGGTCCAAAGTATAATATATCAGGTGGTAGAGCATTACCTTTTTGGTCTTCAATTAGAGTATTATTGGATGGAAAAACTCAGATTAAAAAGAAGGATCCAAAAATAGAAAATGATTATCAAGATGCTATTGCAAAATGGAAAGCGGCTGGTGGTAATAAATCTGGATTAGTTAAACCTGAAAAACCAGATGTTGACGAAGCGGTAGTAGGAGTAGAAGTAACCGCATTAACTGCAAAAAATAAAACAGCACCTCCTTTAAGAACTGGAGAATTTAGAATAATTTTTGCCGAGGGATTAGATGATGCGGAATGTTTTTTGGATTATCTAGAAAAATATGGAGTAGTAAAAAAGAATGGTTCTTGGTACGCTTGGGATAGTGGGCAGATAGATTATGAAATGAATAATTTTCAAAGAAGTGATTGGTTGGATAGATTATCTGATTATGAATTATATGAAAAGGTAAAAAATTTTATAGTTGATAAAATGACTGTTAAAATTAAAGATGGGCAAGTTATCCAAGATAATACAACCGAGGAAGAAAAAGAAAAAATTAGACTAATGCAACAAAAAGATAAAGAACAAGTTAGTTTAGAAGAAGAATAAATACGAATTATAAATAAAATATTGGATTTTAATATGAATAACTTGGATCTACAATATAAGGCTTTATTGAATGATATTTTAATAAATGGAATAAAGAAACAGGATAGAACTAATACTGGTACACTTTCTGTTTTTGGTAGAACAATTAGGCATAACATGTCGGAGGGGTTCCCTATTTTAACTAGTAAAAAAGTATTTTTTAAAGGTGTTATTGGAGAACTTTTATGGATGCTTTCAGGAGATACTAATATTAAGTATTTATGCGACAACGATATCAATATTTGGGCCGGGGATGCTTATAAAAATTATGAGAATAAACATAAAGTAGGAGAGAGTTATTTTACAAAAGAAGGATTTATCGAAAAGATAAAAAATTCTAGTTCTTTTGCAAAGCAATGGGGGGAATTAGGTCCTGTATATGGAGCCAGTTGGAGAAGATGGAAAACCCATATCGATCCTTATACTGGTAAAAATTTGCCTAACGGAGTAGAATTTGAAATTGATCAATTAACTAACTTAATTAATAAATTAAAGAATAAACCTGATGATAGGCGTTTAATAGTAATGGCATGGAATCCAGCAGTGGAAAATACTGTAACCCTTCCACCTTGTCATTATAATTTTCAATGTTATACTAGGGAATTAAGTATTGGAGAAAGACTAGAACAATTTAAAGAATTATACCCTAATAAATCTATAGATGATTTTGCTCCAGGAGGAATGGAGATACAATCTTTAAATCATCAAATGACAACTAGATTTGATAACGCTAATATTTCTAAAAGAAGTATTTCTTTACTAGTTAATATCCGCAGTTGGGATGTATTTTTAGGAGGACCGTTCAATATAGCTAGTTATGGTTTACTACTTTCTTTATTAGGCAAAGAAGTAAATATGATTCCTGATGAATTGATTATAAACACAGGCGATACACATTTATATTCTAATCATATAGATGCTGTAATGGAACAATTAGAACAAACTATATTTGAATTGCCTAAATTATCAGATTTATATTTAAATCCTAATAAAGGTATTTTTGAATATGAAATCGAAGATATTGTTTTAAATAACTATAACTATTCAAAATCTATCAAAGCTCCTTTGAGTAATTAAAATGGAGAAAATAGTAATTAGTAAAAAAGATCTTTTAACTAAACTTGATGTTGCTCAAGGAACTCAAATGTTAGATTATACTAGATTACCATTAAAATATTACTCTGGAAAGGTTGCTAAATTAGGCGATAAAGTTTATTTTATTTATTTAATAACTTATTATGATTCAAATAAAAAAATAAACAACACTCTTTCTGTTTTTGATATAAATTTTATTAGTGCTCATGAAGATGAAATATTTGAAATTTATTTTCCTGGAGATAGGGCTACTTGGAAAGGATTTAATAAAAATTATCTGAATTATCCTCATTTTTGTAAAAAACAAGATTATTTAGATAATAATCTACAAAGATATTTTGAAATAATAGACTAAAATGAAAACTACTATCTTATTTCCTAGTTTCTCAATTTTTATACCAGAAAAATTAGAAGAAGGTATTCTTTATATATCTTTTGAATATGAAGTGGCAATACATTTATGTTGTTGTGGATGTAAAGAAAAGACGGTAACACCTTTTGGTAAAAATGGATGGAATTTAGAACATAATGTTAAAACAAATGAAGTTACCCTTACTCCTTCTATAGGAAATTTTCAAATACCATGTAAATCACATTATTTTATCACCAATAACAAAGTTATTGAAATTTAGTTTATTTTCTTTGTTTTACATTATCAAAGAATTAAATTTAAACAAAACTATGGAAAATAATAAAATAATTGGTCTTTCAGGAAAAATAGGAAGTGGCAAATCGACTCTTGCTAAACTTTTGATAGAGTATTTTAAAATGTTTGATCTAGAAGCAGAAGAAAAATTTTTCGCAAGTAGTTTAAAGAATTTACATAAAAGTTTAACAGGATATGGAGGATATACTCAAGAAGAAAAAAATATTTATTTAGAAGATTATGGATTTACTGTAGGTGAAGGTTTGCAGCGAATCGGAGATGGCCTCCGCCAAATTTATCATCCAAATGTATGGATTATAACCGCTTTAAAGGGCCTTCCTTCCGATAAAATTATTATAATGTCGGATTGTCGTTATCACAATGAAGCAGATTTAATACTGGAAAAAGGTGGTATACTTGTAAGATTAGAGGGGGATCCAGCAGAAGTAAGAAAAAATTCAAAAAGAGATTTAAATCATTCCTCTGAAATAGATTTGGATGATTATACAAAATTTGATTTCATTTTTAATAATACAGAGAGTATTAGCAAATTAGAACAATTTGCTTTTTCATTGGTAGAATTTTTAGTTAAAACTATAAATAAAGAAGAACATGGACAAGAAAGTGACTAAAGTTATTTATGAATATGAGGATGGTTCTAGTCAATATTTAAAAGATGAAGAAGCACATGATTGGAGTGAATCAGTAAATGGTCTTTGTATCTTTGCTTATATACACAATTGTAATCCAGATTGGACTAAGTTTAAATGGGTAAAAATAGATAATAAAAAAAAGGATATACTTTACTAAATGTCTCATAAACAAAAATTGCTTTTAATAGATAGTTTCAACATAATTCTAGCACAAAATGCAGTTTCGAACATAGTTGATCACAATTGCGAGCCTATCGGTACATATCTTACGGTATTAAATCAAATAAGAAATTTTATTGATAAATTAAAACCTTCTAAAGTATTTTTTATATTAGATGGACCTAATGCTGGTTATAGAAGAAGAAATTTATATCCCGGATATAAAGGAAAAAGAAGAGTAAAAGCTAGAACTAGTAAAGTAAAGTTTACCAACGAAGATGGTAAAGAGGAATATAAAATAGATGGTAGTTTTGAAAAACAAATGGAAAAAATCTATGAGTTTTTAAAATTATTGCCAATCACTACCTGTATCATACCCTATATTGAATGTGATGATGTGATTGCAACAATAGCATTAAAAAATCAAGATAAATATGATATCTATATAACTTCCACAGATAGAGATTATTTACAATTAATAAACAAAAATATTCAAGTTTATAATTGGAAGAAAAAGAAGTTGTATAATATAGAATCTTTCAAAGAAGAATATCAATTACTTCCAAAAAACTATATTTTTAAAAAAATAATTAGAGGTGATAATGGTGATGAAATAAAAGGAATAAAATCAATAGGTGAAAAAACTTTTGAAAGAATTTTTACTCCTGAACTTTCTAAAAATGAAAATATAAATGAACTGGGTGATTTTCTAGATTTAATAAAGAATATAGATAAAGATAAGTTAGAAAAGAAAGATGTGAAATATTTTGATTTATTACAAGAATCAGTTACACAGAAAGAATTAATTTTAAAATTCCAATTAATGAAATTATCTGATTCTTATTTAAATCTACATCATATCGAATTATTAAAACAACAAATAGAAGAACAAAGAAAAAAGGGTTTTTCAAAAGTTTCTGCAAAAATTTTGATGTTAAAGGATAGTTTTAATAAATTATATGGTACGGATGCCCACAGATTTAATATAGATAATTGGCTTCAACCATTTCATTATTTGGATAATTCCCTTGAAATAAATATTTAGTTTTTAATGGCAAGAAAAAACGAGCTTGAAGATGAAGGCAAAATAATTCAAGCTGGAGATTTATCTAAATATGGTAAAGATTTTCAGTTTAAATTATTGTCTTTGTTGATTAAAGATAGGGTTTTTACATTTTCTATTCTTCCTATTATTAAAGAGGAATACTTTTCTGATATATATTTGAGAAGAATATTTTCCTGTTTAAAAGAATATATGGAAAAATATTCTTCTCCTCCTACTTTTGATAATTTAAGAATTATATTACAAACAAAGGAAGTAAAAATAAAAGCCTATGATTTAATTCTAGAAAAAATAGATACCATAGGATTAGAAGATAGAGATTTTGTAATTGATAATGCAAGAAGATTTTGTTTTAGTAAGCATTCTTTATTAGAGAATGAAAAAGTAAAATTATTATTAGAACAAGGCGAATTTGAACAAGCAAAAAAAGTTTCTCTAGAAGCGTTTAAGTATAGTGGAACAGATAAAAGAAAAATCTGGGATCTTAAAGAAGATCATGAAAAAATATTTGAAGAAGAAGCGTTAAGACGTCCAGTTCCTTTGCCTTTCCCTACATTTAATAGATGTAGTAAAGGAGGACCAGGAGCAGGTAATTTAGTAATTTTCGTTGCTAGTTCAAATTTTGGTAAAACTGCATGGTGTACTGCTTGTGCTAGACATGCAAATAGTTTAGGTAAAAATGTAGTTTTCTTTTCTTTCGAAATAGGAGGTATTGATATTATTAAAAGATATATCGCTGGGGCAGTTGGCCTAAAACAAGAAGAATTAAAATATAACCAGGAAAGAGTAAAAACAGCAGTTATTGATTCTACGCTTGGAAATTTTAAATTAGTTGAGGAAAGGGCGACTAATGCAAATGTAGAACAAATAAGAATAACTTTAGAATATCTAAAATCAACAGGGTTTTTTCCAGACGAAGTATATGTAGATAGTATAAATCAAATAAAAACTAATACATGGAGGGATAAGGATGATAATCAAAGATTTGAATATGTATGTGAAGAATTAAGGGATTTAAGTAATGATTATGAAGTGCCAATTATTAGTCCAATGCAAACCAATAGGCAAGGTTTTAATTCTGAAGTAGGCGATGTATCACAAATAGGTAAAGCTATCGAACCCTTCCAAGTAGCAGATATGTTAATTATTGCCTCTCAAACTGAAACTATGTTTGCAGAAAATAGATGCGTTTTATTATTATTAAAAAATAGATTAGGGCCTAGAAATATAGTAATTGAATGTAGCTATGATCCTAATATGGGCCTTTTTAAAGAATTAAAAGAAGTCCCAGAACTTTTGTTGTTAAAAGATAAGGAAAAGAAACAATTAGGACAAGCTGCTTCTGATTATAGAAATAAGTTAAAACTGGGAAATTTTGATAAAAAATAATAATTATGAAAAAATACTATGTAGCTGGGTTTTTATTTTCCGAAGATACAAGTCAGTTAGTATTAATAAGAAAAAATAAACCTGAATGGCAAAAAGGATTATTGAATGGCGTGGGTGGGAAAATAGAATTAACCGATGAATCTCCTTTATTTGCTATGATTAGAGAATTTAAAGAAGAAACTGGAGTAGAGATAAAAGAATGGAAAGAATTTTGTAAACTACAAAGCAATAGTTTTGAAGTTTATTTCTTTAAAGCATTTGGGGACATATCTCAGGTAAAAACTATGGAAGAAGAACAAATAGAAGTTATAAATGTATCTGATCTATATAGCGAAGATGTAATAAGTAATTTAGATTGGTTGATTCCTATGGCTTTAGATACAGATAATATTCATGGAATAGTTGATTATTTGAATTTATAAAAACATAAAAAATTATGAGATATCTATCTATCGATACGGAGACAACAGGGCTTAATCCTAAAGAACATCAAGTAATAGAATTTGGAGCAGTAATAGAGGATACAGTACATTATAAAACTCTTTCTATTCTTCCTGTTTTTCATTGTATGATAAATTATGATCAAATTTTAGGTTCAGCATATGCCTTACAATTAAACTATAGAATACTTAAAGAACTAGCAAAACCTACTGGAAATGTGTTAATATTAAAACCTCATGAAGTAGGATCTAAATTTTTAGAATGGCTTATTAAAAATGAATTTGTTCCTGATGAAAATGGTTTATTAACTGTTAATGTTGCGGGTAAGAATTTTTCACAGTTTGATATGAAGTTTTTGGAAAAATTACCTAAATTTTTTGATAGATTAAAATTTAAACAAAGAATAATTGATCCAGCAATCTTATTTATGGATTGGAAAAAAGATGATTGTTTACCTTCGTTAAAAGAATGTAAGGAAAGATGTAATATAGATGGAGAAGTAACCCATAATGCAGTTGATGATGCTTTGGATGTAATTAAAATTTTAAGAACAAAATATTATTAAACTAACTTGATTGGGAAGGGCATTCTCATTTAAAATTATAAATCTTGATCAATAAATAATATATACCTATCAATGAATGAAGATATCTCAAATATTATAAATTTATTCAAACCAAGAAGACTAGTAGGTAGGCAAGAATATATATCACCAACTGTCAAATTAAAAATGACCTGGACACCCGAAATGGCTCAAGATTTGATGGCATACTATACTATTGATGCTGAAGCTGAATTAACAAGAATTTTAGAGGAAGAAATACTAAAAGAATTTTTAAAGCAAACTGAAAATGTTTGAAGATATTTCACATATTATTTCCTTGTTTAAGCCAAGAAGAATAGAAGGTAGACCTGGATATAAATATAAATCAATAATAGAAGAAGGTTATTTATATATGCCTTATATCGCTATAACTGAAGATGTAAATATAATTGATGATCCAGGACATAATCATAATTCACAATTTTATACTAAGAAAGTTTTAAATACTCAATATTATACAATTTGTAAATAAATCATTTTTCATATGAAAGATAAATTGCAAACAGAGAAAATTTTAATTGATCCAGGGTTTGAAAGGTTTAGTTTGTTTCCTATTAAACATCAAGATATTTGGCAGTTTTATAAAACACATCAAAAATCTTTTTGGATAGCAGAAGAGGTAGATTTATCAAATGATTTAGAGGATTGGAATAGTTTAACCGACAATGAAAGATTTTTTATTAAAAATATATTGGCTTTCTTTTCAAACTCTGATTCTCTTGTAAATGAAAATTTAGCTGAAAATTTTTATAGAGAAGTTATGTATCCCGAGGCTAAATCTTTTTATGGTTTCCAAATTATGATGGAAAATATACATTCAGAAATGTATGCTTTGCTCATAGATACTTATATTTCAGATAGCAAAGAAAAAGAAGAATGTTTTCATGCTATTGATAATTTACCTGCGGTAGCCAAGAAAGCTAAATGGGCCTTGGATTGGATATCTAATGGAAATTTTTATGAAAGATTAGTTGCTTTTGCAGCTGTAGAAGGTATATTTTTTAGCGGAAGTTTTTGTTCTATATTCTGGTTAAAAAATAGAGGTTTGATGCCAGGATTATGTACAGCTAATGCTTTTATTTTTAAAGATGAGAATTTACATTGTGATTTTGCAATTCATATTGTAAATAATCATTTAATTAATAAAATACCAGAAAAAAAGATTAGAGAAATAATTCTATCGGCTTTAGAAGTAGAAAAAGAATTTATCACTGAATCTTTACCTGTTTCTTTAATTGGCATGAATTCCCATTTGATGAAACAATACTTAGAATTTGTAACCGACCAATTATTAATTAAATTTAATTGCAAGAAGGAATTTGATGTTAAACAACCTTTTAAGTTTATGGAACAAATAGCTATTGAAACAAAAGTTAATTTCTTTGAACACAGAAACACGGAATATTCAAAAGCTAGTATAGTGGGAGGAATCAATTTTACAGATGATTTTTAAAATATCTAATTTTTAGTTTTAATGTTACCAGTGGATTTTAAATATAGAAATTTAATTCTTGGCAAACCAAAAGAAATGACAGATGAGGAATGTATGGAATTACCTGTTTTTAGAGATTCCGTTCAATTTATTAGTTGTTGGAAATTAAATAAAGAAGAGATGGATTTAATCAAAGAAACAGGTATTATTTATCTACATATTTTTGCAAATTATCATCCTCCGGTTTCATTAAGTATAGAATCTCCTTTCCAGGAAATTTAAACAAAATTTTTTTATGACAATGTTACAAATTGAAAAAAGAGATGGATCTTTAGTTTCATTTGATCCTAAAAAAATATTAAATAGAATAAAAAAATCTTCTAGAGGTCTTAAAGTAAACGATACAGAAATTTTTGTAAAAGTAATAACCTCAATACCTACCGAAGGTATTATTTCTACAAAGGAACTAGATAAGCTAGTTGCTGAAATTTCTTCCTCTTATACCGCTACACATCCTGATTATAGTAAGTTGGCAAGTAATGTGGCTATTTCTTCTTATCATAAAGAAACAAAAGATTCTTTTGTTGAAACTATGAATGAATTGGCAATGGAGGGAATAGTAAATGAAAAACTAATTGAAATTATTGATGTATATGGATCAGAAAATATCGAAAATACTTTAAAATTAGAAAAGGATTATAATTTCAACTATTTTGCTTGGAAGGCATTACAAGAAATGTATTTACTAAGAAATACTAAAGGAAAAATATTAGAAAGACCACAACATATGTATATGAGAATTGCATTGTGGGTTACCAATAGTTTTCCGGAAGCTGTGGAATATTATAATCTATTGTCTGATCAACTCATTTCACCAGCTACTCCTATAATGATTAATTCAGGAACTAAAATACCACAATTAGCTTCCTGTTTTGAAGAAAATACTAATATATATATTCAAGATAAAGGTTTGATAAAAATAAAAGATGTAGAAATTAATGATATTGTGATTACACATAAAAATAATTTAAAAAAAGTAACAAATAAATTTATAAATGAGTTAAACGATAGAAAATTAATAGATTTTAAATGTTACAAAACTCCTAGAATAGTTTGTACAGATGATCATAAATTTTTTAGTATAACTAGGGAACAAATTAGATAGGGTTATAAAGATGACCAATGGAATTCTATAGAAAATTTAAGAATAGGTGATTATGTAAAAGGTTGTTACAATAGTCAGAATTTAATACAAAAAGATATTATTGATTTGGCATCTATTTTAGATATATTTAATATAGATTTTGAATTTACAATTTTAGATAATACTATAGAAATAAAAAGAAAATGGGAACAAAAATTACCAAATTGTGATAAAGTTGTTACAAAATATAGAGATTGCACAACAATAAAAAGATATTTAGTTATAGATAATACTTTTGCCAAATTTCTTGGTATTTGGTATGGAGATGGATCATTACGAAGAAGAAGAGGCAAAAATTATTTAAGAGCTATAAATATCGTTGCACATATAAAAAATACACATATTGATTCTTTTTTAAAAGAAACTATAAAAGAATATTTTGGATTAGACTTATTTATACATACAACACAAAAAACATCAAGAAAAACTGGACATAAAAGTGAATGGAATTCTTATACTATTCATTCAGTAATACTTGCAACTATTTTTGAAAAATTATTTGGTGCTTATTTTTATGGTAAAAGGATTAATGAAAGAATATATAAATGGGATAAAAATTTAATTAAAAATCTTTTAGGTGGATTAATAACTTCCGATGGATGTGTTACAAAACGGGGTGGTTTATTACTTTCTATGAAAAATGAGAATTTTATAAAAAATCTATATATTATTTTAAGAAAACATGGTTATATTGTAGGAATAAAAAGAAGTAGTAAAAAAACTAATAAAACATCTTATCATTTGTTAATAAGTCAACCAGGTAATTTTAAAGAAGAGATTATACAAAAATATGATGATGAGAGAATTTTAAATATAAAAAGTACCGATAATTACAATACTATTTTAATTAATAATGAAATTTATTATAAAATAACTGAAAAAAAATTATATACCGAACGGATACAAAAAGTTTATAATTTAGAAATTGAAGATGATAATTCTTATTGCGTAGAAGGTTTAATTGCTAAAAATTGCGTGCTTACTTTTAATGAAGAAGATTCGAGAGAAGGCTTACTCAATACTATTCACGACATATCGGTTTATTCAGCGGATGCCGCCGGAATAGGCTTATGTATGTCCAATATTAGATCCAAGGAAACAAAAATTTCTACAAGCGGAGGCAACGCTGGAGGACTTTTAAAGTATTTGAAAATTATAAACGAATCGTTAAGATTTTTTAATCAACAAGGTAGAAGACCAGGTAGTTGTGCAGTATATTTAGAACCTTGGCATAAAGATGTTTTTGATTTACTAGATATTAAAAAACAAACAGGCGCTGAGGAGATGAGAGCCAGAGATATTTTTACTGCTCTTTGGATACCAGATAATTTTATGAGGGCAGTGAAGGATGATATGGATTGGTATTTATTTTGTCCTCATGATATTAAAAAAGCTGGATTAAAACCTTTTTATGAAATTTATGGTGAAGAATATGAAACAGAATATCAAAAAGCTATAGATTTAGGTATTGGCAAGAAAGTGAAAGCTCAAGATGTTTGGAAAAAAATATACGAATCACAAGTTGAAACAGGAGTACCATATATTTTATTTAAAGATTCCATTAACAAAAAAACAAACCATCAAAATATAGGAGTTGTTTCCATGTCTAACCTTTGTTCTGAAATTTTGGAATACACAGATAAAGACACTACGGCAATTTGTACCTTATCTTCCCAAGTATTAAAAAATTATGTTAAAGATAAAAAGTTTGATTTTGATTTATTGCATGATACTACTAGAAATATTGTAAGATCCTTAAATAAAGTAATTGATATAAATAGTTATTCTACTAAAAAAGGAAAGAAAGGAGGTTTAGAACAAAGAGCAATTGCCATAGGCGTTCAAGGATTTGCAGATTTAGTTTTTTTACTTGATTTAGTTTATACTTCTACTGAAAGTAAAGAATTAGATAAAAATATTTGGGAAACAATTTATCATGCAGCCCTGACAGAAAGTTGTGAATTGGTAAAAACTGGTAATAATGAAAAATATAAATACTTTGATGGTTCACCTTATTCTAAAGGAATTTTTCAATTTGAAATGTGGGGTTTAAAAGATGAAGATTTATCTGGTATGTGGGATTGGAAACATTTGAGAAAAGAAATTATTCAATATGGTTTATGTAATAGTTTATTTACTGCCGCCATGCCTACAGCATCTAGTTCAAGGGTAACTGATTCATTTGAAATGAACCAATTGCCTGATTCAAATATTTTTGTAAGAAAAATAACTGGAGGAGAATTTATTATTGTAAATCAATATTTAGTAGAAGATTTTGAAAAACTGGGAATATGGGGGGATGAATTAAAAAACGAAATTATTCTTAATAATGGATCTATTCAAAATATAAATTTTAATAAATATTTGGATTCAGAAGATAAAAATTATAATAAGAAAGTTAAACGTATTGAATATTTAATTCAAAAGTATAGAACAGTTTGGGAAATACCACAAAAAGAAGTTATTGATATGGCTGCCAATAGAGGAATATTTGTAGATCAAACTCAATCTATGAATATTTATATGTCTAATCCTACTCTTTCTAAAATGACTTCAGCTTTATTTCATGCCTGGCAGAAAGGATTAAAAACTGGTAATTATTATTTAAGAACAAAAGCAATTTCAACAGGAGCTAAACATTTGGCTTTAGATCTGTCTAAGAATATAGAATATAATTCGAAAACAGTGGAAGAATTAGAAGAAGAAATAGAATTACAAAAAAAAATTAACGAAGAAATAAAAAATAATGTAATTGTCAAACCTTCTAATTCAACAGTAGATTGTTTTGGATGTAGTAGTTAGTTTTATAAATGACTTTAAACGAATATGCACAATATTTTTGTAAAAACCATACTTTTGGCAATTGGCAAGTATTAGTATCAAGTGTATATAAGATAAAAAATAAACCAAAAATCTTATGTAGATGCACTTATTGTAATAATACAATAAAACTTGTTAGATGTGATCAGTTGATAAAGGGTTTATCAATTAAATGTGAAAACTGTCGAAAAAATAGTTTAAAAAAAAATAAACAAGAAATTTATAAAGGAATATTGTCTCTAGTGTTTAATAAAATAAAATCTTCAGCAAAATCTAGAAAAATAGATTTTGATATAACAATCCAACAAGTTGGAGATTTATTTGAAAAACAGCAAAAGAAATGTGCTTTAACTGGTATTGAATTAATTTTAAAAAAGAACTTAACAGATAATAAAGCAACTGCTTCCTTGGATAGAAAAGACAGTAAAAAAGGATACACAATAGAAAATCTTCATTGGGTTCATAAGGATGTAAATAAAATGAAGATGGATTTCAAATTAGATTACTTTTATTATATTTGTGAATTAATAAATAAAAACAAAAATGGATTTAATTAAATTTTCCAATTACATAACTGATAATTCTTATTTTAAAATTAGTACTGAAGAATTTAAGCCTTTTTACTATGAACTTTTTGGCCTTAATGAAGAATTAATTGAATTAGAAGAATTAATAAGGGATAGAACTAATGTTGAACCTAACATTATTGAAGAAGCCGGGGACGTACTTTATTATAGTATGAGATTATGTAAATCTTTAGGTTATGAAGATGTAATAACTTTTTTAAATGAAACAAAGAATAATATAAATCATATGGTTAGTACTTCAGATAAACCTGATGTATTCTTTTGGAGAATGCATAAGCATTTAGGAATAATTAATGGTCAAGTAAAGAAAACAATTAGAGGTAAAGAAAAAGATTTTAAAGATATTGATCTTATTAAAAGTTGCTTGGAAGCAATTATAGTAAATCTATTTATCTTTTTGAATATGAAGGGGTATAATATTAATTCAATTCTTGATAAAACAATTATAAAGGTTGATCAGAAAAATGAAAAATATAGAAAAGATACTAAGCCTAAAAAGAAGATAAAAGAGGAAGAAGAAAAGAAAGAGGAATTATAATCCTTGTGTTCTTACTTTTGCATCTTGAAGCATTCCGTTTTGTATAACTATTACAGGTTTGGCAATTTTTTGGACTAATTTTTCATTTATTTTTTCTGCTTTAAAACTTTCAATAGTTCTATGTTCTAGTGCTTTATTAATTCTATTGAATGCATCAAAATCTACAGAAACGCTAGGAATATTAAATCTACTTGGATCATTTTGTTTTTTTGTCTCATTTAATTGTTCATCAGTATTTTTCTTAATACCAAAAATTCCCTCTTTAATATCTGACCAATAATGTATTACCCCGCCTACTACTCCACCTAAAATACCGCCTACTACATTTCCAATTACAGGAACTACACTACCAATTGCCGCTCCAGTTGCTGCTCCACCTCCTATATCTGATAAACCAGAAATAACTCCGCCTGTTTTACCTCCTACCGCATCTCCCACCATTCCTCCTACTCCTGAAATAACTGCCCCTAATCCAACTCCTTTTATAAGTTTGGGTACAGCGCCTATTAATCCAGTAGCCCCTCCCGCGGCTAAACCACCTCCTTTGCCTAATAAATTTCCTAAAAAACTTCCTTCCCCTACTAATCCACCTAAAGAATTAGATATAGTATTCCCCCATCCTTTTAAACTTTCAACAGCTATATTTTTTAATTTAACTGCCCTTTCAATTAATAAAATAGAAATTAAACCAGCAGTTATAGCAGAAAGGACTGTAAATATTCCACTTAACTTATCCATATTAATTCCCATCTTATCCATCTTTTCATTTAGCCAGGAAAATACAGCATCTATTTTATCTGTTATAAAAGTTAATATTTTTCCTAAAACTGTAAATCCAAATACTATTGGTTTTAATATTAATCCTAATAATTTAAAACCAAACACTAAGCCATTTAAAGTCACATCAAGCAATGGGGATAAAACCGAAGTTAAAGGATCGATGAATATAGATTTAAAACTACCCCAAATCTGTCCTAATTTTTCCGTTACAGTAGTTGTTTTATTCAAAGCCTCATAATATTGTAATTGTTTTTTGAAACTTAAATTTTGATAATCAGTATATTCTTCAATAGTTAGATTTGCTGAATGTAAATTACTAATAAATCTTTGAACTACTTTTGTTTGTTCTGGATTTAAACCTAGCTGTTTTAAACTTCTCAAACCAAAATTATTAATTAATCCGTTTTTATCAATATAAGCATTTTGTTTCAAATCTTTGGCTATATCAGTTACCATTTGTCTAGCCAAACTATCAAATTGTCCAGTTTGAGATTTTGCAAAATAACTACCAGTATTACTGCCATAATTACTAAACCCTAAAGCCAACGCATTTCCATGTTGTTCTAATAATTCCTGTAAAGTGCTAAATTTTTCACCGAATGCAAAAAATGTATCAACAGAGGTATTGAATTTAGTAGCGGTATAAGCCAGTTTTTCTAGTCCCTCAATTCCTCCAGCAATATATTTATCTCCAATAGCATCTGTTAATTTAGCTAAATTATCAAAGTATTGTTTAACAGATAAACCTGATGATTTAACTATTTTTGTACCTTGACTAAATATTTGATTTATATCTTTAATATTTTTACCATATAATTGACTACTAGCCTCGGTAATAGATTTTATTGCATCCCCTCCTACTCCATATAAATCAATTAGTTTAGCCTGTTCAATAGCAAAATTTTGTAAATCTTTTTGCGATTTACTTATATCAAAACCTAAACCAACTACATTTCCAGTAAATCCTTCTAAAGCATTAAAAAATGTTTCAGGGTTTATAGCATTTATAGCAGACAAACTTGTTATACTACCAGCGCCAGTAGTTAAATTATTTCCATAATTATCAAAACCTAAATTTTTAGAAGTAAGACCTTTGCCTTTTCTAACTAGATTGGTTACAAGTAAATTATTTCCTTTTATAATCTGTTCAAAAGTTTGTTCTATTATAAATCCTAATTCTACAAATTCAGCAGATAAAACTCTAGTATCAATACCTAGACTTTTAATCACGCCGGCTAAAGTTTTTTGTTGTTTAATAGAATTATTATACTGTATAACAGCCTCGGTACCAAACATTTTCAATTTAAAGGTAAATTCCTTTAAATTATCTCCTGTCAGTTTTGTTATTTTCCCTACTTCTTTGGTATTATCTGTAATTTCTTTAGCTAACTGTTTTCTATCTTCTAATTCTTGAGATAATCTTTCTTCTAAATCTATTCTTTCTTTGGTTCCTTTATTATAATTAGTTATTTGAACTCTTAATCTTTTAATAGTATCATTATTGATTTCAGCAGCATTATCTAGTTTTTCTAAGTTTTCTGCTAATTCTTTTAATTTATCAATAGCATCTTTGTTTAATTGGGTAGAACCCAAAGAATTTAAAAAACTACCAATAAGTTCAAATAATTTAATTGCCATTAAAATTTAAATAAGAAGTAGTAAATTTGTTTTTTAGTTTAGAACATTTAATTTTCTAGATAAAAATCAGAAGATAAGTTTAATAATTAAATTATAAATTAGAAAGATGGATCAATTATCTCCAGTTCATCCAAGGAATCCAGTTTCAAAAATACTGGATAAAACCGCAAACTCCGAGGATGTAAGTAATAATAAACATATAGAAGGATCAGAAAATATTTATTTGCCTTCCAAAGGTATTTTCTATAGAGGAAACTTCCACAATTTAGAATACTTAAAAGTAAGGCCATTGGATTGGACGGATGAAGATATTTTAACTACTCAAAGTTATTATGATAATGGAACTTTACTTAATGAAATATTGAATAACTGTATTGTTGATACCAATGGTTTTAAGGCTTCTGATTTAGTGGCGGTTGATAGAGATACTATTTTATTATGGTTAAGAAGTTCTGCTTTTGGAAAAATATTTGAAATTGAATTTCCTTGTCCTAATACTAAATGTAAAAGTCATGAAAATGGAAATGTAGGAACTATATCTTGGGATTTATCAGAACTTGATATTCCATCTTATTCAGAAGAAGTATTTGAAATATTATCACGAGAAGGAGCTTTAATAATTGAAACACCTTCTACTGATACAAAAGTTAAAATTACTGTACCCCCTATTGGATTAGTAAATAGAATAGAAAAGAATTATCAGTTAAAAAAAGAAAGAGAAAAAACTAGTAAAGATTATATTGCTACTTCTACTTTATTATCAGTGGTAGAAGGAGTTGAAGTAGAACCTGGAAAATTTGTTTATGAAAAGGATGAAATTGTAAAACATTTTAAAAAGATAAGACTTCCATTAGGTGATAGTAGATATATTCTACATAAGGCAAAAAAACTAAATTTAAAATACGAAACTGGTAAAATATTTCACTGTAAAGAATGTGGTCACATTGAGGAGGATGTGCAAATGCCTTTATTGCATAAAAACTTTTTTTGGCCTGAATCCGGAGAATGATCCAGATATTAAACTAAAAATTGAAAAACAGTTAGATTTTTTACATTTTTGGGGAGGATATTCATTCAATGAACTTAAGAAGATGGCAATTTGGCGAAGAAAGTTATACATAGAATGGACAATTAGTAATATCGAACACCTTTTTGGAAAAAAAGATTAAAAATTAATAATAAAATGACAAAAGAAATTACAGATTCAAATTATCAAGAATACTTGAATGATCCAAAATTAATTGTGCTACGCTATACCGCCCAATGGTGCTCGCCATGCCGTGCCATAGCCCCTATTTTTGATAAATTATCAGAAAAATATTCAGATAATGTAATTATGGGAAAAGTAGATGTAGATGAGAATCCTAATTTGAGTATTGAATATGGAATTACAAATATTCCAGCTGTTTTATTTATTAAAAATGGTAAAGTATTAGAAAAATTAGTAGGAGCAAATACTAACAGTACTTATGTAAAAAAGATAGAAAGTTATTTATAAAATAACATTAAAAAATTATTAAAGTACTTATTATGATTAAGCACTTTCTTATTTAAAAGGAAAGAAAAAGATTTAATGGATTTAAAGATTTTATTTGTTGTAAAAAGACACCAAAATTATGGACATTATCATACAGGTAAGGCAGGTTTATGGAACTCGGCAAATTTTATAAAAAATGCTTTACATGATTATTTACATATACAAAGTGAAGTTGTGGCAGTTATTGATGGTAATGGAATTGATAAAGAAGTTTATCATTATAAACCAACCCATGTTATATTGGAAGCTATTTGGACTACTCCTGCCAAAGTATTAGAATTATCAAAATTGTATCCTAAAATAACCTGGATTGTAAGAGCTCATTCTAAAACTCCCTTTCTTGCAACAGAGGGAATAGCTGTAGATTGGTTGAAACAAATTTCAAGGTTAGCGCCAAATGTATTTATAGCTTTTAATGCTGAAGTTACCTATCATGAATTTAAAGGTATAGATGTAAATTGTTTATATTTACCAAATATTTATTATCCAAAAGATGAAAGTCCAAAAGTTGAAATAATAGAAAAAATCGATAATAAATTTAAGGAATTATATCAACAATATCATAAACATCATGTTTTAAATATAGGCTGTTTTGGAGCTATTAGACCTATGAAAAATCATTTGGAACAAGCCATTGCTTCAATAAAGTATGCAAATAGTATTGATAAAATTTTATTCTTTCATATAAATTCCTATAGACTTGAACAAAGAGGTGAAGAAATATTAAAAAATCTTGAAGCTCTATTTAAAGATAGTAAACATGTTTTAGTAAAATGGGAATGGTTTGAACATCCTGATTTTATTTATTTGGTTAAAAAAATGGATTTAGGTTTACAATGCTCTTTAACTGAAAGTTTTAACATCGTATCTGCGGATTTTGCATCAAGTTTTGTTCCTATTGTTGCATCAAAAGATATTGATTGGCTTCCAAAAATATTTAGAGCAGATCCGTTAAGCGAAAAGGATATTATTAGTAAGATTAAACTTATTAAGTTTTTAGGCAAGTTTTCTACCTATATTAATGCGGCTTTTTTAGAAAATTATAATTTGAAGGCTATAGATAGTTGGAGACATTATTTAAAGCATTCAAAAAATTAAAATAATTTAGTTTTTAAGTTCTAAAACATTAAATTTATCAAGATAGAAAAAATCTTTTTTAAATTTAATGTTTTTTAATGTTATCAATTGTAATAGTAAATTATAAAACTCCACTGCAATTATTAAACTGTGTTAATAGTATTTATTTTGAGACAAAGAATATTCCATTTGAGATAATAATAGTTGATAATAATTCACAAGATTCTAGTAAAAAAATAGTAAATCATTTAAAGGAATTAAAATGGATTCAATTATATCAAAACGTAGGATTTGCCAAAGCCAATAATATTGGAATAAATAATTCCAAAGGAGATATAATTCTATTGTTAAATAGTGATACTGTAATATTAAATAATGCTATAGGCAATTGTTATAATCAATTTATAAATTCCAATTATGTAGCTTGTGGAGTTCAGTTATTATTTCATGATCTGACACCTCAAGTTTCTGGTAGTTATTTTATGAAAGGCGCTTTAAACAATTTATTACCTTTACCAATTATTGGAAAGACAATAAAATTTTTAGGAACATTAACTAAGGTAAAAAATCCTAATATTTTTGACAGTCAAAAAGAAATAGAGGTAGATTGGATAAAAGGAGCTTTCTTAATGCTGAAAAAAGAAGCATTAGAAAAAAGCGGTTTATTTGATGAAGATTTTTTTCTTTATTCCGAAGAAGTAGAATTATGTAGTAGATTAAAAAAATATGGAAAATTATGTATATATGGTCAGTATAATGTAATACATTTAGAAGGTAAATCTTCGGAAATTTTATATAAATCAACTACAAAAGGATATCAAAATTTTAATGATACTAAAGGAAAACAAATACTTTTATCCAATTTGGTTAGAATTAGAAAACAATTAGGTAAGAAATGGTTCTGGTTTCATTTAATAATGTATTCAATTTTTCAATATAAAAATACTAAAAAAATTTGGAAATATGTAAAATATATTAATAGTAATCAAAGATATTTTTATAAGTATATGGATTAATTTTTAAGATTAAATAAAAATATTAAGGAATTTTTATCTTTGTTTTCTTTAAAAATATTAATTTTAAAAAGTATAAAAACCAATTTTCTAACATGGCTAATTTTTATCTTTGAAAACGTGATATAATCACTATTTAAAAAATAAAAATGGCTTTTTTACTTGAAAATAACGTGAAAACAGCAAAACTTAACTATTTAGACAAGGGAAAAATTTCAAAAGAAGATTTTGAAAAAATTCTTAATTTCGATAGAACTCCCACTAAAAAGTTTACCTTTTGGATGGTTAAACAATTTGTAAATTCCGGAGGAAGAATTACTTTAGATCAAATAAGAAATATAATTAGTGAATATACTGCATTTTTAGTTAGAAATCTTGTTGATACAGAACATAGAGATATTAACAAATTTGCAGATTTTGCTGCATTAGAAACTTATGTAAATACATTAAATAGTACTCCTGGAGTTAAATCCAATGCAGAATTTGAAAAAGAAAAAGAAGAAGAAGCAGATTATGAGATAGGTGTTGATACACCTGATATTGTAATTACTGTTCCCTATAGTCATGCTGCCAGTAGAAAACTTGGATTAAAATATTTTCAAATTAGAAAAAATGGTCAACAAACAGATGTCCCCTGGTGTACTTCTTATCAAACAAACACACACTTTAATCAATATTTTGCCCGTCAACTTATAACATTTTACTATATATTATGTAGAGGTAGATGTGCTGAAAAAATTACCAAAGAATTAGGGCACCCTGCTGTTGGTTTATCTAGCAAATATTTAATGGTGGCATTGGTGGTACATAAGGATGGTAAAAAAATGGAGGCTTATGATGCTGAAGATCATGAATTTTCTAGAACTCCTCAATTCAATAAATTCATGAAAATTATCCACGAATTTATTCCTGATGATGCTCCAATGAAACAACCAGATTGGGATGAAAAATCAGAAGGTAGGAAAGAAGAATTAGTTAAAAAATAAATGTCTTTACTAGGTAAAACTAAGTTAATTAATAAAATACTCAAAGAATCTGAAGAAGATAAAAATCTCTTCAAACCTCGTAGAATGGATAGAATTACTTTACCAAGAAAAACTTATCAAGAAAATAAAATTAATCATGGAAATTTTTCTTTAAAAAATAAAGAAGATTTAGGACCAAGATCTATTGAGTTTAAGAAATTAGTAAGATTCGTTTTAAATTTTATTAAAAAATTTGAGATGCCAATTTATTTTTACTCATTAAACAAAAGAATACTAACAGAGGAAGAAATACAAGAACAAATAGATAAAAATTGGAGAAACCGTTATTCTATACATGTGAATTTACATATAAGATGTGGTTTTCCTAAAGATGAGAGTATTTTGGAAAGCATTTTTTTTAATAAAATATTAGATCAAACCCGAAGTAATAATTTCGAATTAGAATTATTTGAAATGAATGATATGTTAAATATAGATGTAGATTATAGTTATTAATGTCTTTAAATCAAAAAATATTAACTATTTTAAAAGAATCCGAAGCTGAAAGTCTTTTCAAACCAAGAAGATTAGATAGACCAGTTATTCCAAGAAAATCTTATCCTGAAAATAAAATAAATCAAGGTAATTATTCATTAAGTGACAATGAAGATTTAGGTCCTAAATCAAAAGGAGTTAAAAATTTAGTAAAATTTATATTTAATTTTATTGAGAAAAATAATATGCCTGTTTATGAATATTCTTTGAATAAAAGAATAATGGATGAGGAAGAAATACAGGAACAAATAGATAATAATTGGGAAAGATATACAGTGCATGTAAATTTGACTGTTAAATGTGGTTTCCCAAAAAATGAAGATATTTTAGAACATGGTTTTTACAAACAAATAAGAAGTATTTGTCGTTTTTATGATTTTGAAATCGAAATGTTTGAAATGTCGGATCAAATTAATATTGATATTGATTATGTATATTGATAAATTAAGTGAAAATATTTGGTAGTTTCCTTAACAGTATTTACTTTTATGATGTAATAAAAAATTGAAAATAAACACTATTTAAAAAAGAAAGATAAAATGATCAAGATATGTAAATATAATTTTAATTCAAATTGGAACTATAAATTTAGTTCCAATAGGGTTGGGTTATGTTTACAAAAAGGTGGAGGAATAGAAGGAATAAAATAAAAACACTTTTAAAATAAACAAAAACCCAACCCACAAAAGGTTGGGTTTTTTATTGTTGATATTTATAAGTGTTTAAAAATGAGCAGAACATATAGAAAGATTAGAAAAATCAAAAGAAATGATGATGGATTTAGTCAAATTGAAATAACTACTGGAGATGATTCGCAAGCTAGTTATTGGAATGGAGGATGGTGTAGAAATAAAAAAATGAAACCCTATACCAAAAATCCAGGAAGTGATTTTAAAGAAAAAGTTCCACACAGCTTTGATTATATAAGGAAAAAAAGTTTTGATTTTAAAGAAGAAATTAGAAATGCAAATAGAAGTAAAAAGAAAGGCGTTAGACAAAGTTGGAAAAAAGAATTAAGACAAGAATTAGAAAATTTGAATAATGAAACAGATTAAACGAAAACAGATTTATAAACGATAGGATTGTTCTCTGGTTGAGTTATGAGAACAATCCATAAATAAAAATGACCTTGTAACTCAGTTGATAGAGTAACTGGCTTTTAACCAGTGAGCCGTGGGTTTGAGCCCCACCAGGGTCACATTTAAATTAGTTCTTTAAAATAAAAATTGTAGGTTATCCCGTAAATGGTCGCGGTGCTGTCTGTAAAACAGTTGCTTTTATTAGCTCGGTAGGTTCGATTCCTACACCTACAACAAAAATGAGGTGATGAATACTGTTGGTAAAGTATTAGTTGACCGGTAACTTCAACTGCTCATAGTTAGCTACATAGGTTCAATTCCTATTTGCCTCACAAAAACGTTCTTTGACATATTGATATAGTAAAACTATTTTTTATAGTTTTTAAAGTAGATAATTTACTAACTTGTTTAATTGCCATAAAATGGTTAATTTTTATTTTGAAAATTATCCAGAATGGATTAATTTTAATATAGTTAGTTTTGGCATATTTCTAACTTTTAGGCTAGACTGTTTATAAGTTTCATAGGGTCTCCGTTTAAAGAACTGCATAGAAATTTATTAAAAAGGGAGTAGAGTTGGGCGGGTACAACACCTGACTGTTAATCAGCGAGTCCCTGGGTTCGAACCCCAGTACTCCCGCAGTAATAAACAAAAAATGAGTTTATTCACACCGAAAAGATTAGAAGAAAGATTATTTAAAATTCAAATTCGCAAAATCGAAATTAGTAGAATATTAAATAAATTAAATTTTGATAAATTAATATTTCATTCTAGTTTTGGAATAGTTGAATTTTCAAAAGAAGAAATAGTCGACAAATTATCAAAAACTGATTTTAATTTAGAAGAAATAAATTCTTTATCTAATTTAAGAAAACTTTTTTTTAGTAATGTTGAATTTTAAACCTAGAAGGATAGAAGATAGACAAGAAACATTAAGGATAGAAAAGGAAAATAAAAAACTCCTTTTAAATAGTCAACTTCTTGATCTTAATATTGAAAGTTTTGATTATAAATATAGTGTATCGGCTGGTTTTAAAGTAAATACTATTCTAACAAAAACTTTTTCTAGAACAGAACTGGTAGAAATTTTATATGATTTTATTAATTTAGAAACAAATGAAATATTATTTTCAGAAAAAGCACAACTTCAAACTTATCTTGATTTAATTAGTATAGTTGGAATATTAAAACTGTAGGGTGGTGAAATTGGCAGACACACTCCGCTTGTCTCGCGGGCGTGGATAAGGAAATAGAATAAATATAAAGGGTTGACCACTAAAATGAGAAACTTATTATTTTGTATTTATTTGAATCCCCACATGAAGGTTCGAATCCTTCCCCTACAGCAATTTAAATGTGACTTTAGCTTAAAAAGGAGTGCTGAGTAGCAACTATGAAAATCGATCGTAAGTAGTAGTGAAGCGCCCATAAAACCTGCAGGTAGAGCGCCCTTGTTAAAAAGGGAGATGTGGTTCGAATCCATGGGTCACACAAAAAAGTTTTTATGGAAAGTAATTTATTTAAACCCAGAAGACTTAATAATAGGAAACCTGAAGAAATAATAACTTTAATTCATTATGATTATGATAAATCTGGTAAATTAAGAAAGATTTATAAATACAATAGAGAAGGTAAACTAGTTGAATTTATGAATTATGATGAAAGATAATTTGGTTCAAGAATATCAAATTTTAAAATATGTCTAAGTTATTTTTACCTCGAAGAATAAAACAAAGAGAACGAGAAATTGAAGAATTGAGAGAAAGTTTTAGAAAAAAATTCTCAAAGTCTAAAAAATCCAAAGATAAAAAAATTAACTTAAACATTCCTATAATTGATGCATATAATGTTCAATATTATATGCCTGATGATGAAAAAATAATAGATAGTTTAATTGAAATGAATATTGACCCAGATAATGTAAAAGTAACTAGTATTTCTCTTACTATTAATTTTTAATAGATAAATGGATGATAAATTATTTAAACCCAGACGAATAGAAGATAGAGAATTAATTCTACAAGAAAAAATTAATTCTCTAAAGTTTCTATTAAAAGTATTAGGAATTAAAAATAGAATAAGAAAGATTTATAAAGATCACTACTCTTTTGAATTAACACTAGATATTGAACATGAAAATTCTATTGAGTTTCTTACATTAGTAGTAGGGCCTAAAACTGCCAAGGAATTAGTAAATAGTAAAGTGAATAAATTTTTATTGTAAAATGAAATCTAAAGACCTTTTCAAACCTCGTAAAATAAAAGAAAGAGAAAATGATCTTAATGAGCAAATAGAAAAGGAAAAAGAAATATTATCTAAAAACATAAAAGATAAAGGAATAATTGATTTTGAAATAATACATTTGATTAAGGAAAAGGGGATTTATGAAGTAAGATATAATTTAGACAAAGATTTACAATTAATAACTTCAGAAACGCAAGAAAAAAGTGGTTGGAGTACTTTTGAGATAATTACTTTTCCACATTAATTTATAAATGACAGATAATAATTTAATATCAAATTTTAAAGGATTATTTGAACCTAGACGTTTAAAAGAAAGAGAATTAAGTAATATTAATTCTCAAATAGAAACGTTAGATAACTTTATGAAAAGATATCCTAGAATGACTAATACAGTTAAAGTCCTTTTGAAAATTTTGTATACTAAAAAAAATGAATTAGAGAATCAAGATACTTCTTCTAATTCGAAATAAAATTTAAATGAAAAAAAATCTCTTTAAGCCCAGGAGATTAGAAGGTAGGCCAGAATATAAAGGAGACGATGATTTTATTGTAGAAATAGGTTTAAATGAACCTAGGGAAATGACAGAGGAAGAAATAAAACATCTTGAATATCATATAAAACAACATAGAAAAAATAGAACTTTTAAACAAAAGATGAAAATTAAATGGTGGATCCTTAAGTTTTATTTTTTAAAATATTTTGGCAGGGAAGAATAAAAAAAATAATGGTGCCTTAGCTGAGAAGGTTTAGCGCTACCCTGAAGAGGTAGGACAACGAGAGTTCGATTCTCTCAGGTACCACATATGGATTATAATCCTGATATTAACGGCATAGGACTTCGTTTTATAGGAATGCCTAATGATATAAAAAAATTTTATTGGATTTTAGCACAAGAGGGTTGTCATCCAAAAGTAGCAGAAAGAATTTTGAATAGAATAAAACAAAATGGTTTTGATTTATTAACAGTAATGAATAGATTAAATTTTAACTGGATAAAAGAACAATTAGAAATAATAGAAGTTAAAATGGAATTTATTCCTCCTCTTGAGAATTGGGAAAATAAATATAATGATGGCGAATGGCCAGAAGAAGCCTTACCAGAAAAAATAAAAAGAAAATAAATTTACGTCTATGGTGTAACGGTAGCATAAGAGTCTCCAAAACTTTTGGTCCCTGTTCAAATCGGGGTAGGCGTGCTTGAAACAAAAATTTTTAAAAAATGAAAAAGAACTTTACCGAGCATTAGATAACCAAAAAGTTATCTAAATGTCAAACAAAATTTTAAAAACAACTACCGATAGTAGAACCTATAAGATTATTGCAAAAAGATTTGTTTATAGTTCTTGTATATATTGTCAGAAACTTTCAGGAAGTTTTTATGTAGAATGTAATACTTCCAAAATATATGGAATACATGGAAGTGGGAGAAGAATATATTCTAGACAATATAGAAATAGTAAAAGTTGGAAAAACTATAGAAATAAACAATGGAAATAATTCATAAAAAATAACTGTAATTATTTTTAGTATTTACTTTTATTAATTTTACTTTTAAAGTAAATTTATTGATTTGTAATGGAAAATGATTCAATTCTAAATTTTAAACAATTATTCAAGCCCAGGAGAATAGAAATCAGAGAAATTGAAAATATTAGATTTGAAGCAAACTGTCAAGAAATTAATCGAAAACTAAATAAAGCCAAACAAGAACTTTTTAATGAATTGAGAAAACAAGGTTTAAATACAATAATAGGAAACGGTATTCATGGAGAAAACATATTATTGATTGTAATAGAAAACAATAAAGAAGTTTTAGATAAAATTCCTAATTCTTTTGAAGGTTTTACAGTAGAAGTAAATATAATTAAACCTACAGATAAAATTTTATGAAACAAATATTTTTAGTTATATTCTTATTTATTTTTTTAAGTAAATTAAAAGCCCAAACACGAGATTATGAAAAATTAATGGATGGTACGTATAGATATAGTGATACTTTAGTAATTAGTAATTATTGTAGAATTAATTTTATACAAATAGGCAGATTTTATGATAAACCAAATGCTAAAAAACTTTATAAAATAGTTAGAACCATTTCGGGTAATACTAATAATATTATAAAAATTGAATTAGAGGAAGTAAAAGAAGATTCAACAACTTTAATATTTTATCCACATCCTTGGTATTAAATGCAAAAAATCTATTTAGATATAGTTGAAAGAGCATATTTAACTTGGATGCTTCAAAATAGAGAAATTGATGTTATTCCTAAAATAACATATGATAAAATCTATGACTATTTGGTTCAAGAAATGAGGATAGTGGATAAAAATAAAATTTTCAAATATCATAAGAATATTGTGAATTTGAGTGAACTCAATAGACAAACAGAATATTCTGTGATAGTATCCTATCTTAGATTATTTTAAAACATTTCTTTAATGCAAAATAAAATAGTTTTAGAAATAGGAATTGAAGATGCTTTTTTAATGTATGTTTTACAAGGAAGAGATATATTATATTTTCCGCGAAATATCTATGATAAGATTTACGATTATTTAGTTCAGGAAAATAGATTAGAAGATAAAAATAAACTTTTCAAATATAGAGGTAAGGTAGTAGATGAAACTTTTGAAGAATTAGTGCAAAAATTTGAAGAAGAAGATGAAGATATATAATTATGCAATAGTAGTTGGTCAAGTGGCCGAGTTGGCTTAGGCAACAGTCTGCAAAACTGTAAATAATACAGAAGTATTAACGTTGGTTCGAATCCAACCTTGACTTCAAATTATATTTTATGAAACTACTTGTAGGTTTAGATGAACATGATCATTTCTTTGTTATAAAATATGAAGATAGGAGTAAGTTTTTTATTACTTTAACTACTGATACTATTTTTAATGATTTATTATCTGAAGAAAAAAAAGATATAACTTATGAAGATGTATTAAAAATGAATGAAGAAGAATATGAAGATTTTGTTCATCTGTTTATACAAAGAGGAGAATTAGAAATAGTAGAATTTAGAGTATAAGGAGAGGTGGCAGAGTGATCTATTGCACTGGTCTTGAAAACCAGAGACCCTTCGGGGCCCGTGGGTTTGAATCCCACCCTCTCCTCACCTATCTAAATTGATTTTTTTTCAAACAAATCTAATATCAAGTATATGTTAGATACATCTTGGAAAGTTAAAGAAGATAAATATTTAAAATCATTTACTACTACTATTAAAAGAATAGGCGGTATTGATAAAAATATTAATCCAGAAATAGCATCTAAATACTTATTAGAATGTTTAAAAAATATGAATCTTTTAATATGGAATATTGAAGATTCAAAAAATCCATTTATCAAAAAGAAATAAAATAGTAAAAATGTTAAATTTATTACTCATTTTAACTTTAGGATTAAATCCTTTAAAAACCGACAGTATTTCTCCTTGCTGGACGGTATGTAAGATTAAAGATGTATCAAAATATAGATGCCCATGTGATTATTTTAGTATTGATTTAGTTTTATTTAATGTTAAAAATAATTGGGCAGTAAGAGCGGATTTATATTATATCGCTAATGATACTACTCATCAAATGCCGCCTATAGGTCAAAGTGTTATTTTTGATATTTGTGATAGTATTTTATCATATAAAAGTATAAGATATAAAGTAAAAATTTGGAAAAGAGGTTATTAAAATTTAGAGGGGTACCCAAGTGGTTTAAGGGGGCACATTGCTAACGTGCTAGATCGGTAAAACGATGCGTGGGTTCAAATCCCATCCCCTCTGCAAAACTAATATATACTTTTTATGTCTTCAAATAAAATCTCTACTGGAGAAAATAAACATGATACTTTGGAATCACAATTGTTTGATTGGAATGGTTGGGATCCAATAGATGCTATGGATTGTTATTTTTATAATTGTACTTTAAAAAAAGAAATAGGAAATTTTAAAGTAGGTGAAAAATTTTCTTCAATTGCTTTTATTATGTCTAAAGCCATTATTGAATTATATCAATTTGAGAACAATGAAGACAAACTTCAAGGTATTTTTAGGTTAAGATTAGAAGTAGAAGAAAAACTAGATTAGTAAAAATATTTTATAAAAATAGAATTTATTTACTTGTTTTAATTTAATTTTAATTTAACTTTTTTTTAAACAATTAAAATTAAAAATAAAATGGGATGGTGGTCATGTGAAATTATGGGAGGTGATACTCCTTATGGCTATGTAGATATGATTGTTGAAATGTTGGAAATTGAGGATAATGATGAGAAAGAATTATTTGAAATTGATGCTAATTTATTGACGGAACATCAAGAAAAAATAATTAAAACTTTTCAAAAAACAGAGGATATTGAGGATCTACAAATTGCCTTACAAGTATTAGCCTATATAATGATGTTTAATGGAGCCCAAATAAAAAATTCTTGTAAAATAAAAATGTTAGAGGCAGTTGAAGAAGATGAATGGGCAAAAACATCTCAGGAAAGAAAAAAAGAAATAATCAAATTCTATTCTATTTTGGAAAAATATGACGGATCAGAACCAATAGAATTAGAACATAAAGGATTCTTACAAACTCTTTCTGAAAAAATTGATAAAAAGATTGCCGAAGATCCTTTCCCAGGTTTAGAAATAGAAAAAGAGAAAGAAGATTTAGATTTATAACTTAATTAGGTTCCATAGCTCAATGGTTAGAGTCGGATGCTTATACCATCAAGGTTCCCAGTTCGAGTCTGGGTGGAACTACAAAAATAAATTAATCGGGGGTTCGATTCTCTCCAGATCCACAAACTAGGTCCTTAGCTCAGTTGGTAGAGCCTCTCAGGTGATGAGATGACGTTGAGTTAACCTCTTCTTACGCCCTGGTTCGAATCCAGGAGGACCTTCAATTATGAAAATAGCTTTAGCCACTTTTAAAATTTGGCATTTTTGTGACCAAGGAATAGGTTGGTCGGGTCCTCATAAAAGATTGTTTACAATAGAAAATGACAGTTTATCTGAAGAAGAGATAAAAAGAAGAGTAATACGAGAAATAGATAATGAATTTTATGAATTTGAAGGAAAATTATATACCGACAAGAAAGAAAATTTTGAAATAATAATATCAACTTCTCTTTTAGGTTAGATCCGACTAATAATAAAAACAAAAAGATGAAAAAGATAATAATACAATTTAAAGAAGAATATAAAAGTTTAAGTTATCATTGGAAAGGATTTTATTTAACAATTTTTTTATTTGCTAGTATAACTTTTTTTATGTTCTTGATAAAAATAATTTCAGAATTTTATTTTAAACATTAGATTAATCCGCTTTTTATTCTATAACTTTAATAAACAAAAATTCAAATTTATGAGATTAGATGGAGATGCAGTTCCTATAACAGAACAAAATAAAACAGATTTTATTAACTGGATTGGTGAAACTTTGGAGTTATTAGATAATCCAAATTATAATAACTATAATAGAAATAGGGTTTTTCAAACCGACCTTGATGATATGGATGAAGCAAGAAGATTTTTAAGTTCTGTGTTTTTAACACTTCAGCAATCTACTATCATTCCAAAATAAAAATTTATGAAGAAAATTTTGATCTTTTCAATACTAGCAACTACTTTATTTAGTTGTTATTCTCCTTCTCCACAACCTGTAATCGTTCAACCTCCTCCACAACAGGTAACTACCGCAGTACAAAACGATCCAGTAGGAAATTATCAAATAATGACAGATGCATATGGAAATCGTGTAGTTTACTACACTGATCCATATTCTAATCTTTCATATTATTTAGAATGGTCAGTATTTAATAGTTTAATTTATGGAAATAGACCTTATTATGCCATCCATAATTATTATTTAGGACATACATCTTATATAAATAGCTATTATAATAGATATCATTCTTTTTATAATAGAACTTATTATAATTCTAGATCAGATAATGGAGCAATGTTTAGAAGATCAAGTCCAGGAACTTCATCATCAAATTCTAGTTATAATAATAGTAGACCTAGTAGCCCAGGATCTCGTCCTAGTTCTACCTATAATACTTCCACACCCTCTTCTAATAGAGGAAGTTCTCCAGGAAACAGACCTAATACTTATTCTAATACAAATAACTCAAGTACAAGAACTACTAGTCTTCCTTCTTCCAGACCTAGTAGTTCTCCCTCATTTACACCAGCAAGATCATCATCCAGTTCTTCTTCTTCCCCTAGATCTAGTAGCCCAGGAGGCCGCCGCCGTTTTTAATCCTTTTTAATTTCCTAAGCCGTTGCTAATTTCCAAAATACTTTTTCAATTTAGAAAAAGTATTTTTTTTGTTTTGACAAAAAAAATTAAAAGTTTACAAACTATCCTTTATATTTATATTACAAATAAATAAGTATTGTGTTAAATTTAGGCTATTTATGAAAAACTATGAAAGATATAATAAGTTCTTAGTTTTAGAAAATAATATTCAACAACAAGGTTTACCCAATATTATTGAAGAAGTATTGCATTACCATCCTGAAATGCAGAAAGAAGTATGGTGGTTTTTTAGCCAAGATATGAGACAAAATGAGGAAAAATGTTTTGAAAAATTATCTAAACTTACCAATGAAACTTTTATTATAACCTATCCTAGCTTTATGGAATGGTTTAGTTCTTTTGAGGAACAGTTATACATATTTGACAAATTAATTGATAGAAATATTAAATTGAGAATAGGAGTAATTCATCAGGATTTTTATTGGTATATAATAAAATGGCTTCATGGGGATAAGCATAACAAAACTAATATGAATAAATATATTAGAATGCTTAAAAGAATTTTAAAATTTCATGAAATATATCATGCCAAATATAATGAAATACATTTTAAACATGAAGGTATTTTTGAAAAATTAAAAAGAGTAACCTGGTTGTCTTTGGAGGAAAATTATTATAGAGAATTTGAAAAATTAAAAGTTAAGGCAACCGGAGAAGTTGAAGATATAAAATTTATTTATATTAATCCAGATGATCCGGAAAAATCAATGATCGAATTAGGAGGAAAAGAATATAAACTAAACGAAATAGAAAAAGTATGAAAACACTTGTAATACATCCCAAAGATTATTCAACGGATTTTTTAAAACCTATTTATGAGGGGAAGGGATATGATATTATTGATTTTTATCAATCACCTAAAAAGTTAAAGGAACAAATGAGAAATTATGATAAAATTATGATGATGGGACATGGAACGTCCTCTGGTTTATTAAATGTGTTTCCTAAAGTTATGGCAAATTATATCATAGATGCAAGTTTTGTTGATATTTTGAAGGATAAAGAATGTGTATATATTTGGTGTAATGCCGATAATTTTGTTAGAAAGTATAATTTAAAAGGATTTTATACTGGAATGATTATTTCAGAAATGAATGAAGCTTTTTTCTACTCAATTAAAACTAATATTTTTGAAATAACAGAATCAAACAAACTTTTTGCATCTTGTGTAAAAACTGCTTTGGAATCAGAAGATCCTGTAAAACTAATGAAGGAATCCTATATATCCGATAAAAACCCAGTAATAATGTATAACTCAGAAAATATCTATTCAACACAAAAAATCACTACAGATTAAATTTATTTTTTTATGAATAACAATACTATTATTGATAAATCTATAAATTTAAATCATGATTTACTGTTTATCGTACAACAAAAATGGTTAGATTTAATAGATGATATCAATGTACCATTAGAAAAAGTTAAAGAGACGGGAAAAGTAGTAAATTTTATTATAAATCTTAGAAGTGTAAAATCAAATATTGGTAATAATACTAATAATTTAAAAGCTATTACTAAATTTAAATTAGAACAAGATTTTAAAAAAGCAATTTTTGAAATTCTTACGAAATCCGAGGAGCCGATTTCGGCCAGTGATATTCTTATAATGCTAAAACAAAATTATCCAGATCTTATATATGAATCAAAAATTAAATTATGGCAATATCTAAGTTATAATAAAAAATCTGGTAATTTTCAAATTTCTGACAAAAGTACAAAACGTAAAAATCTATATTTTATTCCTAAAAAAAATTCAAACATAAATAAAAATTAAAAATAAGGAGATAATAACATGGAAAACATTTTAATTGATTTAAATGAGGACGTTATAACAATTCTAACCAAAAAATTGTCCTATCATGCAGAACAACAATCTTTTCATAAAAGGCAAATCGAATCTATTAAAGGTTTGATTTCCACTTTAAAAGAAAATAAAGAACAAAAGGAACAAAAAACTGTAGTTAAAACTATTGATAACCCTGTAGCAACAGGTAATAATCCAATAGATCAACAATCTAGGGATAAAATAAAAGTAGCTATTTGGGAAACATTAGTAAGAGCTAAAGGAAAACCATTAACTATTGCCGCTATTTTTCAAGAAATAGAAGAAAAATATTTTGATTTTATTTCTAAATTTAATTCCGTACAATGTAAACAAATTATTTCTCAATATTGTGCAAATTGGAATAAAAGTGGAAGGCTGAACGAGTTTAATGAAAAAATATTTGTAGAAGTTTCAAAAAATGAAGGTGAAAAAAATCAGTATTATGTTTCAATAAGTAAATTAATGAAAAATGATAATGATAATACTACAAAGATAGCCCCAACATCTGATTCTACTTTATTAAATAAAGATGAAGATGATTCAATTTCTAAGGAACAAGAATCTGATGAACAAAATAATATTTCAGACGAAAAAAAAGAAAATGATTTAAAGGTTGGAGCAGTAGTAGAATATCCCCGTAGTAATAGACGTTTTCAATATTGATATAAAATGGAATTCATAAGATTTGGAGGATTGAGTTTGGTAAATCAAAAAGGTTATGATCCTTCAATGCCTACTTTTCATTGTCCTCCTACAAGAAAAGGAATATATGCTTTTAATTTAAAAACTGTAGAACCTTTTTTATTAGGTACTGAAGAATATAGTAGAAATAAATTATGTTATGTAAAGGATAAAGATGGAAAACCTGTGGCATATACTCCAGAAAATTATGAAGAGTATTGTGTATCTACTTCTCGAATTGTGGATATAGATGGAAAAGTTTTAAGATGGGAGAAAGATAGAAATTTTTATAAAAATTTTGCTTCAAAAAAGAAAGGAGATAAAATCTATTACGCTAAACCTATTAACCCAAAAAGATTTTTTTATTCAGGTGAAATATGGCATCATTTAGAAGAATTTACTAAAAACTCTGATATTCTTTTAAGAAAAGGATCTTGGATTTTAACTGATATTTCTACCTATGAAAAAGCTTTTAGTAAACAATCCATACATCATAGATTAGAACATACAATAACAAAAGGAAATATTAATGAACCTTGGAGAGCTGGAATAACTAATTGTTGTAGTAAAGATCATTTAGAAGTTTTTATTTCCAACAAAGTTTAAAATGGAAAATCTTTTTAAACCTAGAAGAATAGAGGATAGAGAAAAAGAATTACAAATATTTTTTTTAAACAATGAAAAAAAATTTCTAAAGTTTATTAAAAATTTAGTAAAATCTGAAGAAGAAAATATTACAATTAATGACATTACATTTATGGTTACAGTATTTAGTAGAAATGATAATTGTGTATTTTATGTTAATCATTTATATAAAGTATGTAATTTTAAACATAAATACTGGATGCAACTTAGTAATAGTTTAAAAATGGATTGGAGTGAATTACAAGATTTTTTAGCAATTATGTTTGAAAAACATTTAAATATAACAGATATTGAAAGCTTCAATTAATTAATAAAAAATGAATGAATCTGATTTATTTTTACAATATCTGAATAAAAGAATAGAATTATTAACTGATTCCTATATAGGAGTAAAATCTCATGAAATATCAGTAGAAGCGTCTAATCTTAGAATTGAAGTTAAAGTTTTAAAACAAATCCGGGAAAAATACCTTTCTATTTTAAGTAAAACTAAGAATGAAAATCTGTAGTAAACCATGTAATGATTGTCCTTTTGTTAAAACTAGTTTAAAGGGCTGGCTAGGACCATACTCAGGTCCGCAAGAATTACACAATCTAGTAATGAGCGAGAAGCCTTTCCCCTGCCATTTGAGCCATGAGGAAATAGATGTAGAATGGAATGAGGTAGGCGAAGAATTTCCTTATTGTAAAGGTGCGTTGGGATATATGAGAAAAGCATTTAAGATACCTCGAAATCCAGTATTGGCAAAGTTAGTAAAAGAAATAAATAAAGAAGAATTAGAAAATATTTTAAGTGTTCCAGAATTTAATTTACATCATAAAAATTTTTAATTATGGGAATTTATCAACATACTTACTTAGGTCCTTATTTGAAAGTAAGAAATTTAACTAGATTGGAGACCATTAGATACAGGGTTTGCGTAAATGAAAAATGTAAACAATTAAACCTACCCATTGATTATGAAGAGATAAATTTTTGTTCAAATTGTGGAGGCTAAATAGAAGAAAAAGACTTTTCTAAAGACACAAAATACTGTCCTTGGGATGCTTTAAATGAAGTAGATGAGTTTATAGATAACTTAGCTCCTATATGGAATGCATCTGGTGAAATAACAAAAGGTTATTCAATATTGGCGCCAAATAAAATTCAACCAAATCAAAAAGATATAGGAATAAACATTGATTCCGATAAAAGCCTTGAATTAGATTTATCAGAAGTAGATATATTAGATGAAGTTAGCACAATGCATCATATTTATAATAAAGAAATAAAATATCTGAAAAATAAAGGTTTTGAAATAGATATTTTATGGGGATTATTAATCTTTTTCTCTTAAACATTTTTTATGATTATTCCTTTAGGTGTAGATCACAGTAATTTTTTATATTGGGCTATAGACAATAAAATTAGGGTAACTTCTAAATATCAAGGTGTTTATTTACACGGTATAGATAATAAACCTGGATGGATGGCTAGATATCAAGGTAAAATAAAATCTAAATATCTAGGAAAATTTCCTTTAACAGAAGAAGGTGAAAAACAAGCCAGCAAAATGTATTTAAATTATTTAAATACAATTGGAATGAAACCTCGATATAAAAAGAAAAAAGAAAGAAAGTTAAAATTAAAAGGTGGAGATTCAGGACACATTGGTGAAGAATTATTAATGGGTACTAGTGAAATAAAACGAAAAGGATTTGTTATTGAACAAGTAATTGAGGAAGATTATTTTAGTTTAAGAGAGGCTTTAATTGTTTATGAAATGGATATAAAAGATTGGATAAAATATCTAAAAAATAAAAATAAAAACAATACTTAAAAGTTAAGTATAAAATGCCGATATAGCTCAATGGTTTTAGAGCACCAGATTCATATCCTGGGGGTTGGTGAGTTCGAGTCTCCCTATCGGTACCAGTAGTTTCTTCAATTGATTAAAAACAACAAACTAAAGTTAAGGTAATCAAAATTTTTTCAAGTAAAAGTATTTTTTTATTTGTTTTGTTTTTAATTTTATATAGTAATTAAAAGGCTAAAACTCCGCATCCTTCGTAAATATTTTTCAGTTTTAAAATTAAAATTTGGAGTTTATGAAAACTAAAGATTCAGTAGCAGGCAAACCAAGTGAGATGGAACTTGAAAAGACAGGGAAAACAAAAACACTCTTTATGGCTGTCACGGCCAGAGGTGGAATTATTCTTGACAAAAAGCAATTGCCAGTATTCAAAAGAAAAAAAGGAGCACGAATGATTGCTGATAAAGTTCAGGGCAAAGTTGTACGAGCCACAGTCTCTTGGTAAACACATTAATAAAGTAAGGAGAAAATATAAAAAATCTCCTTACTTTATTTTTTATGAAAAGTTAAGAAGTTTACTAGTTTATATTTAATTTTAGTATATAATTTAAGTTCTTTTAAATAAAAGTTTTTCATATTTGGTTGTCTAAGTATTTCAATACTTAGTTTTTATTTTACATTTTGCGACAGGTTGTTTTAAGGAAAAAGTGGGAGTAGAAAGTTTCTACTCCCCTTTTATAAAAGTTTACTTAGATTATAATAGCTTTATAATATGAAGGTAGAAGAAAAAAAATAGAAAGTGCGGCGTATTAATCTTTTGCGTCCATACAAATCAAAAGGTCTTTGGTAGGATGAGTGTGCTGCCTACTATCAGAGAAAATAGCTGCCCTTTAAGCCTTGTAGGATTAACAAGGCATTAATTTATAAGTTCTTTGAAAAATATTAGTGAAATGACTAAAGTATAATGCTAGCTAAAAAACTTTAGGAAAGGCAAAGGTTTTATTCCTTTGTAGAGAAAGCCAGACCTTTTTGGTTGAAGTGGCAAGTAGCTAATAAAAAAATAAACGAAAAATTAAAGCGTGTGTTGCATATTCCAATGGGATATGTAATATATAATTCACAGACGCAACCTGCGTTTATTTTTTTAAGTTTTTTTTTAAATAACATAGATCTTTTTTACACGGGCTGCATTATGAGGAATATATTAGAGGTTGCTAAGCTATCAATTATTTAATATATTCCAATAATTATGTGGAGAACCTGAGATAGCTATCGACGGGTAGTGAAGTAGGGAACTTATGGGGTTCGAATCCCTTGCGGTCTACAATTTTAGTTCTTTGAATATTATTTATAAGATTTAGTTAAAGAAGTTTTTCTATATACCGAAGTACAAGGATAAAAAGTTAAAGTAGGTTTGTTATAGAGGTTGATAAGTAGGTTTTTAATTGACCGTGATTCTTTTAAAGACTGTTGGATAAGGATGCTTTTATAACCCCTTTAACAATATATAGAAATACTTTTTTAATACTAAATTAATAGAACCAAGGGATTGGTTTTAATTTGTAGGACATATCTGATGCCTGTAGGTAACGTTACGTCCATTGTAATGATGGAATATGGCTAATGGGGTATGGGAAGAGAATTTCCTCTAGGTCATAATGTGGTGAAATAGTTAAGGCTATTTCTTAATAATCTTGAAAAAGGTATGTAGCTGCATCCACTACTTGAAGAGGTGATACAAAGTTAATTTAGTATTTTTAAAATTTTATTGTAATAAAATGGTTTTATATTGTGTATGGATTAGCACACAGCCAGGAGTAAAGTACACACAAACCTGAAAGCAAGTAATCAGCCAGAAATAAGCCTACTGGTAATTATTGCAATAAAATATCCGCAGATGGCGCAGCGGTTAGCGCACCACCCTTATAAGTTGAAATAAGGACCTTTTGCAAAAGAATAATTGATATCTGTACACTTGATATTGTTTGAATAGCCAAGAGAATTTTTCAGCGTTGGTGGAGGTCAGGGGTTCGAATCCTTTTCTGCGGACTGGTTTTTTTATAGTAAGCGTAAGCCGAGGTTATTGGCCAATCTTTTCTAAGATGTGGCCATATTTTTTTTTAAATTTAATTTTGGCTATTTCGGCAACGGTAGTCACTCGAACTCTAAATTCGAATAAGTATGGGTTCGATTCCCATAATAGCCACTTTTTTATTTTTTTTAAAAATTGTGAAGAAAGTAGAATAGTTTACAAAATACTTATTATTTTTATATTCCAAATAGATAATTAAAATATCGAAAAGCAATTTTGCAAATACAATTAAACTTGAACTCGTTATGAAGTAGATTAAGTTAAATTATAATTATTTTAAAAGATTTAGTAAATTAGAATTAATAAGGCATAACCTGCATTCTAGATTAGAGGATTATTCTAGAATGTGGGTTTTTTATTGTTTGATTAGTGAAAAAATAAATAAATGAAAACAAAGGAATTAGTTAAATTTTTAAATGAATTGGATCCAAATGGTGATTGTGAAGTATGTATTGAAAATGCAGATATTGAAAGATTAGATATATTACCAGCCTATTATGATGGGAGAATAAAAGTCATTACAGAAAGGGATGAACATTTTTGGCCTACAAAAACCAAGGTTACTGGCGCTGGAACCAAAATAAATTTATATAGACATGATTGGCAGGATATGTTTAGAACTATGTTATATGAACAAGGTGAAGAATATATAGTAGATCATGGCGAAGGTGCTGCCGGACAAAAAGGTTATAATTGGTTGGATGCAGATGTAATTGCCTCTAAATTTAAATTAACTATAATAGCCGAAAATGATATAGAATGGTATTGTGATGACCCTAAAAGAAAGCATATAAAAGAGGAAAGACTTAATTTATGTAAATTCTTAAGAACAAAATATATTGATTATATTTCTGAATATTTGAATGAATATATTAAAACTTCAGGTCATTTTAAAAGTAAAAAAATACAAAATACTGCTTTAACATTAGTAAAAAAATGTAAAGAAGTAGAATTTCCTTTAGAAGTGTTTAGACATGGTGAAGATTATGTAATAAATAGAAATGCCAATTGGATGGGATATGAATTTAGAATTGATAAAGATGGTAAATTTTATGTGCAAGATCGTATTAATAATAGAAAGTTAGAAAAAACTGAATTTGGACATAAAGATATAACTCCTTTTATAGAAGAAAATATTGAAACTTATGATTTTCAAAAGATTGTAGATGCCTATATTCAAGTAATGAAAAAATCTGATTATTAAAATTTTAAAACAAAAACAAAATGAAAACTCAACAACAAAACAAAGCAATTGGCTGGAACACTATGATGATTAAATCAAAAGCAGCCAATAAAATCAAGAGGTATTTTAATGAAAAAGATGATTTTTTTAAATTAACTAATGAACAAAAATTTCAAGCTATTGAAAAATTGGTTAATGAAATGTATTGGGAATTAAAATTTTATAAACAAAAAAGACAAGAAAAAACAAAAATTGAAAAATTAAGAAAAGAAAGAGGTTATAAACCTAAAAAGAAAACTAGTTTAGAAGAGTATAATAAAATGAAAGTTAAAACTTATCCTGATAATTGGTATATGAAAAAGGATTAATTATTACCTTTAATGTAAAATGAATAACGCGATTTTTAATAATATAATGGAATTAGTAGAAAAATTAAAATTAGAACTTAGTTATCTTCCATTAAGAGGAACCGATTATAAAGAGGTATTACAAATTTATAAACCAAAAAGTGAAAAGGGAAATTTTGTAACTATATTTTTTTATAAAGATGAAAACATTTCATGTCTTTTTATAAAAGACCGAGTTGAAAGTAATGCTACTCAAAAATTACTTGAAGAAATTGAAAATCCCAGTTATTTAGATTTATTACTAAAATTTAATTATTATCTATAAAATAAAAAGAAAATGAACAACTAGAAGTTATATATAATTACAAGATCGGATTTACCTCCTGGTTACCAGGCAACTCAATCTACTCATTCTGCTTTAAACTTTGCCATTGAACATCCTGAAATTTTCAAAGAATGGCAGCAAAATTCCAATTACATTGCACAATTATCTATAAAAGATAAAAAGGAATTATCCAAATTAGCAGACAAAGCAAGATACAAAGGAATTAAGATTACTAAATTTTATGAACCAGACCTAAATGGAGAATTAACTTCCATATGTCTCGAGCCATCTTTGGAAAGTAAAAAACTTTGTAGCAATTTACCTTTAATGTTAAAAGAATATAATAATGAAAAAAACTTAAAAATAGTTGTATAATATTTAAAGAAAAAAATGAAATTAAAACTTCTTGAAAAGTTTGCACTGTGGATTACTGATAAAGTTTCTACAGTGTATTTCTTTTTGTTTATACTTCTATGGACAGGCGGCTGGTTGACATGGAATATTTTTGCTCCAAAAGGATGGAGATTTGATCCTTATCCTGCTTTTGTAATGTGGTTATTTCTATCTAATATGATTCAAATTTTTCTTATGCCTTTAATAATGGTAGGACAAGAAATTCATACAAAAATGATGGATGAAATGTCCGAACAACATTTTTTAGTTAATAAAAATAATGAAGAAAAAGCAAAGGAAGATTTACAATTAATACTAAAAAAATTAGAAGAAATACTAAAAATTTTAGAAAAAAAGGATTAAATTTACGTTTTTGTTTTTAAAAGTAGCCTAAAGTTTAACTTAAAAAAGTAAACTTTGTTTACTTAAGTTCTAATATCTTTATGGTATAAAAATAAATAATATGACAGATATTCAAAAGGATATTATTCGGCAAATACGTGAAAAAGCCGAAAAAAAGTTTAAGATAGCCCTGGAAGAACTTATAATCGAACATGCAAAAAACCTGCAAAAAGATATTGATAATCTTGATTTTAAGATTCCAAGTTTTGATGCAACTGAAGGTGATGTAGAAGAGGGCGAAGATGGATGTTATTGGGGGAAAGTAGATGGTAAAATGTTTTTTGCAGGGCAAGCTGCTCTTTATGGCATTGATCAAGATCCATATGGTGATTGGGATGGAGACAATAGATTAGGTAATTTTGAAGAATTTGAATTTATAAATGAGGAGGATCAATAATGAAAAATATAACCAAACAAAAACGTAAACACCGCCTTAATCCATCTGTAAACCCTAAAGGACGGATTACAGGCCATATTGGATAATGGTCAATCCAATAAAATGATTTCTACACTAAGACGATTGATTCAATCGGTTTTTAATAGCAAACCCTATTAAACTTTGTTTACTTAAGGTTATTTAATTTTAAACATTAAAAAAAAGTATATGAAAAAAGTTATTTTAATGGCGCCAATAATCTTTTTCTTAGTAATATTTGGCGGACTTGTTATTACTATGATTATTCAATTTTTTGGAAATCATTATGAAACCTATGCTAGAAAAGAATTAAATTCCAAAACAGGCAAGTATTCAGTGTTTTGTAATATTGTTGATAAATATGATAATGGTATAGATTTAATTGGTCCTGGCTCTACCATTTATGCAGAGGAAAAGGATAGTTTAACAAATCAACAAGCTGATTCTTTGGTTAAAGTATTGCAAACAAAAATTACTTATCTTTTAACCAGGACGGATAGTTTGCACAAAGAAGCATATGGCGATTTATCTGCAAGAAAAAATTAAATAAATTTAAAATTATGTTTGAAAAAATATCTAGAATCATTTCCAAACACTGTAAAACCTTTCATGCCCAGGCTCCTTACGTTAAAACCGTACAAGCCATAGATGAAAGAGGTGCCGCTTTAGAGCTTAAACATGCATTTAAAGATGAAGCTTATAAACTCATTAATGAATATAACACTTTCCTTGTGGAACAAAAAGGATTTGAAAAATTTCAAGTTCATGAGGCAAGTGAACAATTTAAAAGAAAACTACTTGGAAGATATTAAAATTAAAAAATAAAAACATGAAAAAGAACATTTCCTTTATTTTATTGGTTATCAGTTTATTTGGTTGTAAAATGACACCTTATGTAAAAGAGGTTAATGTCTACTACGATCCTTCCGCGGCAACTGGAACGGTAACCATGGGTGTTTATTATAGTTATGATCCAGATCCGGATGCCTTATTTGGACACGGAGCAAGTATTTATTTTACCAATTGGACAGGCGTTCCAGTAGAACGTTTATCTAAAATAAAGGATTTAGCTAATACTAAAGGAGATTCATTAATAGAAGTATATTTATCTAGAGATAAATATTTAAAAAAATAAAAAATATGCAAACTAAAATTAAAACAGAACTTTTAACAAGTGAAATACTTAAGAATTATAGTATAAGCAATGGAAAGAATGTTTATGAAACAATTGAATATGCTAAATCTAAGTATAAAAAATATCCAGTGAAACCACCTAAACCTTATTTAAAGGTGAAACATATTGACGAGGATGCCAAAGAATATGCCAGTCTTCTTTTAAAATATGAAGAAGAAAATAAAAATTATAATGAAGAATGTGCTTTAGTTAGGCATTATAATTTATTAATTGATGCTGCAATTGAAGCATATATTAAAGAGGAGGCAGAATTGAATTTAGTTCCTGAGAAATCTCGAGATAAGGTATACGCTTTAGCCTATGAACAAGGACATAGTGATGGTTATTACGAGGTATATCAAAAACTTTCAACTTTGATAGATTTATTTATATAAAGTTTACTTTATTCAAAATAAATTTAAAATATGTCCATCATAGCTAACATACGACTAAAAAAAACAGAAAATGGAGGTAGAAAAACCTCCATTTCTTCTAATTATAGGCCTGCTTTTTATTTTAATGATTTATACCATGATTGTTATATTACTATTTTAGAAAAAAATAGAGATATAATTAATCCTGGTGAAGAATGTGTTGTTCAAATTGATTTTATAAAACCTGAAAATATACCTCAATTATCATTTCAAACTACATTTATTTTAACAGAGGGTAATAAAATTATTGCCAATGGATATGTATTACTTGAAGAAGTAACATCAGATTATATAAAAGTTTTACATGATAAGGCAATGGAGTATGTAGAATCATCTTTTATAATAAAAAGAATGAAAGTTTATGATAAAAAAGATATTGAAAAACTTTGTTTAAGTGCCTATTATTTAGCATCAGCAGCTGCCATGTGTTTAGAAAAACTGGAAGATGCCGAACCTACTAGAAGCGTTATATTCAGATTGGCTGCCTGGTGTGCCTGGGATGTAGGTTATAAAAATGAAGCAAGATTATTGGCTGAAGATGGACTTAGATTTTGTATCCATGCAGAATTAAAAAAAGAATTACAGGAAATAATCGATAATTGTAAATAATTTAGTTATGGAAAAACTATCTGAGGATTCTAGATTTTTATTTTTATTAACTGATATTAGTCTCACCGACGAACAAAAGAAAATTTTATCAGAGAGATTAGAATTACTTGAAAAAAAATATAGCAATCGTTCTATGCAAACAGACACTGAAGAACAGAGGCGATATTATGATGGAGTAGTAGATGGACTAATTATTGCATACAAAATGATTAATGAAATTGGCGATGATTATCTTTTAAAATAAAAAAATTATGAAATTTATTAGGGAAACTTCTAACGAAATAATTGATTTATTAATCAACGAATCTGAAGTATTTGATGGTAATGAACATTTAGTTCTTGAACCTTCTGCTGGAGATGGCAGGATTGTGGATAGATTAATATTTCGTGGATATCATAAAAATCTTATTGATTGTGTGGAATTAAATGAAGAAAAAGTTAAGATTTTGAAGGATAAAGGTTATAACGCTGTAAGAGAGGATTTTTTAAAATTTGGTTCTGTGGAAATGTATGGTAGAATTATAGCCTGCCCTCCCTTTAAAGCAAATATTGATTTGAAACATATCCAAATTATGTATTCTCTTCTTGCAAAAGATGGTATTTTAGTAAGTTTAACTTCTCCCTATTGGCTTACTAATAACGAATCTCATCAAATAGAATTTAGAAAATGGCTAGAAGATAAGAATTATTATCTTAAAATGCTTCCTGACAATTCTTTTATGGAGAAGGGGAAAACTGAACCTACTGCATTAATAAAAATCTATAAATAACCTACTATGACTCATTTAAAAGAAAAATTAAAAGTAGGAGATGTAGTATGTGGTATTATAAAATTTAAAACACTTAATCATAAAATGTTTGTGATAGGTATAATAATTGATATTTATGATGAAAGTAATAAAATTTTTAAATTAGGCGAATTTAAAGAAGTAAAAAAAATTACTGATAAAAAAATTGAAGATCTTAAATCTATTGAATATTTAAGTAATTTAAAAACCGTGGATATTTTAGATAAAGAAATTGTTTGGTATAAAAAATCCTAGATACGTTTAATGGTAAAAAAGATTAAAAAATTTGTAAATAACTACTATGAAATTTCTTGGCGATAATATAAACATTATATTTTATATTACAATTTCTATTTTGAGTATTCTATTATTTATAATTTTATTTTCAGTCATTAAAAAGGCAAAGGAAATTAATAAAGTAAATAAAATAATGTATTCAGAAATAGAAACTCTTGCGATAAAAAGTAGAACTATTGAAAATATCAATGATGTTAAAGAATGTAGAGATAAGTATATAGAACTTGTAGAAAAATATACAAAAGAACAATGTTTCCCTACAGGATATATGATGCAAATAGGAACAACAATTTTTTTACAGGATAAAAAATTTTCAACTTATGCCAGCAACTAGAAAAAATGTAAAAAAGAATAATTCAAATAAAATACAACACCCTTTTACCAAGGATTGTTATATAAGAAAAAGAACCTTTGATTTTTTTAGAACACATACAGGAAAATCTGCTCCCGGTATTTTAGTAGGTTCGGCAATTGAATATGACCCAGTAAATCATCCCGGCGAGTATAGAATCAATGGAAAATATCAATTGACTTTAGATAATATTGTTTTTATTACAAAAAAAGAATTAGATGATTTATATAATATCTATCATTCCCTCGAATTAAGTAAGCCGGTTAATTTGAGTGTAGAAGAAACTTGTTATACAAATTATTCAGGAAAAAGAACAGAGAAAGTAAAGGTAAAATCAAGAGGAGAAATTATAAAAACTTTGTATCTTTTCAAAATGAGAAAACCTGAAGAAAAATTCCAGGCTTATCTATGTCCTAATTGTGGTTTTTATCACATAGGAAAAATTGATCCTAATCAAAAGAACTCTACATTTATTCAAAGATTTTTAAATAAAGTAAAATCAATATGGAATTTGAACCAGAAAAAGAAATAGAAGATCTTATAATTGAAGATAAACAGTTATTTAAAGATCTTTTATATACTCAAAGTGTTTGTTGGGTAGAAAAGAAAATAAAAGATAGCAAAGTAATTCAATTGGTCAATATGTATGATTTAAAAGTATATGTTACCATGAAATTCACCGATACTGGCTTATATATTAATGAATACGGTGAAAAGTACGTAAAAAGAGCATCTATAAAGGAATATAGTGAAATTGTACGAAATTACCAAGAAAAATTTAGTAAAAAGCGGAGTTTATTACAATTTTCTATTATAGATCTAAGACCTAAAGAAAAGAGCGAAAATTTTAACATAGATCTTAAATGGTGATTAAAGTTTACTTTCTTGTCTATATCTTTATGATGTTAAGGAAATAGATAAATTTCCAAGAATTTAAACAAAACAATTAAAAACCTAAAAATTAAGATTATGGCACAGTTTAAAGACAACAGAGAAGCAATTAAGGGTGTTAAGTCTCTCCTGGCTAAAAAGCACAGGGTTAAACCCGAAGTAATTGTGGCTACTCATAAGGATGGTGTATCCCTTTTCCAAACCAAGGATCCGTCCAAGGTAAGGACCTCTTTTAAATACATTATTCCTCATAGCCTGGTGGATAAAAAGGGGAATGTGGACCTTAAAGCACCCGGAGTTGAGCGTTATAAGCACAAAACCAGCTACGGAGTAGATGAAACAACCGGAGATTTTGTTTGGAAACCTATTAAGGCAGATGAAGTAGCTGAATAATAAAAAACCTTATATTTTTTAAGGTAAGTACAAAGTTTACTTACCTTTTTTTATCTTTATACTATAATAAAAAATAAATAATTATGTTGAAAATAAAGGAAAAAAAATCTGCCTACATTATAGCAATATATAGTGCTTTAGATGGTGATAATAGAATTTTTAAGATTTTGGCTACTACACCAGAAGAGGCTGCCAAAAAAGCATTGATTGAACATTGTCCTTTAAAATATCGGGATAAAACCTATATAAATTGGGTAAATGGATTGGGAAATAATCTTAAAAAAATATCTACTGGTGCAGCCCAAAGCGAATTGATTTTAACTGAGGTTCTAACAACTAATTAAGTTCAAAGTTTAACTTAAAAAATAAATGTAGTTTACTTAAGGCTATTTATCTTTAAGGTATAAATAAAAAAATATGTCTAGTAAAAATCTAAAAACTACCAATAAGGAAATCGCTATTAAAGCCTTAAGGGAAGTGAGCAATCCGATAAAAATAGCCCAAAATAAGAAAGGCGAATTGGTTATATCCTCCTGGTATCATCCAATGAGCGATGCAGCTAGGAAAAAACTTTTAAAATGTCCAGCAATTGCTGATATATATCATAGAATTGATAACTACACTATAAAAACTTATATCACATTAAAAAAATAAAATAATATGTCAACCAAAAAAATAGAAAATATAAAAACATCCTTTTTTGTATCTATAGAGCAAATTGAAGAAATGGGAAAAGTCAAACATTTCAATTATAAGTATTGGAGCAAATTAATTGAAAAAGTTAAAAAATAAATAACATGTGGAATACATTAAAACAAGTTGCTGAGGATAGAAGATTGCCAGTGGAAGAATTTATTAAATTTGGCATAGAGAATAAGGAAAGATATGGAATTGATTTTAATAAATTCGGAGATACCCAGGAGATACCCATGGTAAGTACCTGGCATGTGGATGATTTAATTTACGCTTTTAAACAAAAAAATAAATAATATGCGCCATAATTTCATTCTTAAAAAAGACAATGTTCATATTTTCAAACAAAGATTTGAAAAGATGCTTAATAAAACTAGTTTGCTTCAGATAAACGGATATTATATTGGAGCAAGGAAAATAGCTCATCTCACTGAACATTTTGAGGATGAGTTAAGTTTAGCTAAGCCAGTTCTTCAAACTATAACTTCATTTTTTCTAAAAGGAAAAACATCTTTTGATACCTATGGAAAAGATGAAGGTTTGATTATTCGTATGCATAAAGATGCCTGTATGGTATTGTTTTATGGGCAAAAGTTACGAATTACCTCCAATAGAATTTATATTATAGGAGATAAGGACAAATGGTTTACTAAGTATAGTAAGAATAATTACAAAAAACTTACTATCATTCAATCTTCTTTTGATATAAAGAAAGCCAGTGAACGAATTAAACGGGAGGAATTTACAGCTGATGCATATTATGAATCATTAGACGATGATTATGGATCAGATTTTGAGGATACAATAGATGAGAACGATATGCTTTCTCAAGATGAAATGAAAGAATGGATGGAAGAAAATAAAAATAGATAAATAGATTCCCATGAAACAAACATTAAAATATAAATTAAAAACCTGCCAGCCAATAGAATTAATAAAGAAAGCTTTTGGTTTACATTGTTCTTCTTATGATAAGGTTTTAATTTATTTAGGTGAAGATGATGATAAAGATTGGACTATAATTGAAGTAGATAGTTTAAACGATATTTTCAATATTGGTATTATTTTGGGAATTATAGTAGGAACTAATTTAGAAAAAAATACATGAAACCTTTCTGGAAAACTAAATCATTTCAAATTAGATGGAAGGAACCTTTAGGAAAACCTGAATGTCCTTATGCTTATCGTTGGGTATTTATTTTCTTTGGTTATTCAATTAGGATTCACAGCTGGATTCGCAGTGATGATTCTAGGTTCTTGCATGATCATGGTTGGTGGTTTATTACCTTTGTTTTAAAGGGTAGTTATATAGATGTAAGTGATAAAGGAAGAGATCGGTTAAAAAAATTTAGTCTTAGATATAGGCCAGCTATGCATAGACACTATGTCGAGATTCCTAAAGGTGGTTGTATTACGATTTTATTTACAGGTAGACCTAAAAGAAATTGGGGATTTTGGGTGGATGGAAAATTCAAACGACCATTAAAGTACTTTTCTAGATTTGGACATCCCGATTGCCAGGAACAATAAATATATTTTGAAAATATGAAAGAAAAAACTCATTCGAATAAAGGATTTTACCAGATAATCATATTTGATGAATCCATTAAAATGAATCTAAAATATTTTACAAAACAATTTTGGTGGCAACCAGAAGTAAAAGATATTTTTACTTTTATCCCTTTTGGAAAAAAATTTACAAAATTAGTAAAAATAAATAATATAGTTAGCCTTGATTATAATGAAAATGAAACTTTGGAAATGATTAAACATTTTCATTAAAATAGTTTACTAGATATTTTATATCTTTAAAACAAAAATTTTTTTATGGAAAAGGAAGAATGTATATTAGAACTTACTAGGCTAGTTTATAAGGAATGTAAAAGTGTTCCTCCTGGAATTAAATATAAGATAGGCCAAATATTTGAAAAGTATTCGCCTACTATTTCACAAAAAAGAGCCGCACCTAAAAAGGATACAAAAGTTGTAGTTAATGCTTTACAAACCGATAAAGAGAAGAAAACTACAATACAGAAATTAACTTGGCCTAAAAATATCTCAAATCAACAAGCCCAAGGATTAAGAGTAATGAAAAGAAATGGAAAAGAACTTGAGGCTGTTAAAAAATTGAAAGAATTAAGTGGTCTTGGATTAAAAGAATCCAAGCAACTAATTGATTCCCTGTAGAATGAAAACTAAAAACGCCTAAAACCCGAAGAATGGAAATGGGACCTCTTACAAGGGTCCCATTATCCTTTTTTAAACCAATGAAAGTTTTAATATCCGTAATTTTTGGTTTATTAACAAATCTTATATTTTTAGAAATTGATAATAAATTTATTAAATTATCCTTAATTTTCTTACCAAAAAGTATTATTTTTATACAAATATGCCTTTGGACCTTTATAATATTTATACAACTTTTTATGGCTTTTTGGATAGGAATTATATTTGGTGGTTTATATCTAATATTATTTGAAAAAAATAGAACATGAAAGAAAAATTTGTATCTGTCGATATCGAAGCAGATGGACCAATACCAGGTGAATATTCAATGGTATGCTTTGGTGCTGTAATAGTAGAACCTACTTTAAATAAAACTTTTTATAGTACATTAAAACCTATTTCGGATAAATGGATACCTGATGCTTTAAAAATTTCTGGATTTACCAGAGAAGAACATTTAGAATTTAATGATCCTAAATCTGAAATGCAAAGATTTAAAGATTGGTTGAATGAAAATTTTACCAATACTAGACCAATTTTTGTAACAGATAATGTTGCATTTGATTGGCAATGGATAAATTGGTATTTCCATTATTTTATTGATTCTAATCCTTTTGGATATTCAGCTAGAAGAATTGGAGATTTATGGTGTGGATATAAAAATGATTTACGTTATAATTGGAAAAAACATCGTAAAACAAAACATACACATAATCCAGTAGATGATGCAAAAGGAAATGCAGAAGCACTATTGGAATTATTAATTATTTTAAATCATAAATAGTATGAAAAAAGAATTTCCTAAATTTTGGTTTGAAGGTAATTTATATTTCAATTGGATTAATTCTGAAGAAGATTTACAAAAATTATTTGTTGCCTATGAAGGATCAATGACTCCAGATGAAATATTAGATAAGTCAAAAAATCAAAACTACCCTGACAAAGGATCTGATTATACAGTATATGGATTAAGAAGCGAACATATACATGGAGATAAAACTTTAAGGGAATTTTTGGAAGAAAATGGAGTAGTTTTACATAAAGAATTTATTCCAACATTGTATAAATATCACCATCATGGACAATTGGCTGATTTTGATTTTGAACCCAGTGAGGAAAAAGTAGAAATATTATATAAAGAAGCAGATGTAGTAAAATTGCTTAAAAAAGCAATAGCCTGTGGTACAAGAGTTGGTTTTACTTTTGGAATACATGCAACAGATGAGGAAAAAGCAATGTTTTTTATTGAGGATAAAAAAATAATTGATACAGCAATTCAAAATTTTATTAATATTGAAGGTGAAGAATATTATGAAATATTAAAAGAATATAATGATGGAATTAAATAATTATCCCTTTGTTGAAGAGGACATTGCCATATTGGCTGAACAATATGGATTTGATGAAGAATGTTACGCTACTATTGAAAAAAAGTATGAATTAAAAGAAAAAAAATTTCCATCTATTCTACATATATTCTTTACTAATAAAAGTTTTGAGGAATTATATCTTAATATCATGAAACCAGAGTTAGTAGAAATGTATAAAAAAAGACCTGGTTTATTTAAAGACAATAAAGCTAAAAATAGTACATTACCGCAATGGTTAATAGCAGTACCTTTATATCAACAATTACAAGATTGGTTTAGAGAGAAACATAAAATCAATATCTATGCAAGCGGGGATGGATCTATGGAAAAATTTGCTTATTGTATTGAATATAATAGTAAGATGTATATATCAAAGGAAGACCCTTTAGGTCAAGTTCAACAATACAGTCCATTTAAATACGAGGATTATCGAACTACTTTGTTAGAAGGATTTAAAAAGGCCTTTTCTTTATTGCCAGAACTTAAGGAAGAAATGGAGGAAAAAGAAAATGAAAATAAATAAAGATTTTTTTCAAAGAATATCTATAATAATCATAGTTTTATTATTTCTTGCTGCCGTATTTACTATTATGTATTTTTCAAAATATGTAAGACAATAAAAGCTAAAATTTCAATACCTTTTAAATTTCAACTTTATGTATTTTCTTGAATTAGATTTGTTTTCTACTATATTATTAATAGTAGCTTCAGTATTTATTACTTATTTTGTAGAAAGAAAAAATGCTTCTGGAGGAATGGCCTTTTTTGCTTTACTTATTATGTTTGTATTACTTTATTTTATAAATAGGCAAGTTTTAAAGCAAGTAGGATTCTACATAATACATAATATATTTACTTTTATTATATTGTTTATATCCTATACTATCATTGGTTCACTCTGGTCAATTTTTAAATGGACAGAATTTGTGATTAGAGAAAAAAGAATTTATTCCTCTTATCCAGGCATTGCTTTAAATATACATAAACCAAAACCCGCTGAGAATAAGGATTTATTATTCACCTGGATTTTTTGGTGGCCATTTTCAGTATTATGGTTTGTAATACATAAACCAATAACAAAAATATTCAATTTAGTATATAGTTTGTTTAAAAAGACCTATGAAAATATAGCAGATAGAATTTTTAACGAAACAAAATAAATAGTATATGGAAGAAATATTGAGGCAAAGGATGTATCATCTTGTATTATATAACATTAGTCCTATCCAACAAGGTATTCAGGCTTATCATGCAGGTATTGAATATTCTTTGAAATATGGCGATAGTAAAGAATATAAACAATGGTCAAAAAAAGATAAAACTGTAATTATTTTAAATGGAGGTGTTTCAAATAGAGGAGCTAATTACATATATGATAAAAAATGTATAGAGTCACATTATTTTTCTTTGCAGAGAAATAATATACCTGTTGTATATTTCAATGAACCGGATTTAAATGATGCTACTACAGCCCTTGCTTTTCTTGTGGATGAAACAGTATGGGATAAAGAAAAATATCCTGATCCTACAGTTATTGTAAAATATAATGATGAAATATTTTATAATTCACTTAAAGAAATGTATGGAGAAAAAGTAGCTTTTTTAAGAACCTGGCTTCCCCAATTTAGACTAGCTTAAAAAACAAAAATATGCAAAAACAAGTTTTATTATTATTTTCAGGAGGATTAGATTCAACTTATTTATTGTATAAAAATTTAAAAGAAGGTAATAAAGTTTATTGTATTTATATGAGTATAAAAAACAATAGACTAAAACCTGAGATGGAAATTGAATCCTTACAAAGTATTATTAAAGTTTTTGAGGAAGAATTTAAAACTAAAATACCTTTACAAATTAATAATATCACTATCGCTTCACCAGGAGAACTTTTATTATTTAAACAATTACCTATTCATGTATTAAGTATAATAATGTCTTTAGAATATAATTTTAACGAAGTACAAATAGGATATTGTATGAATGATGATATGATTTCTTATTTAGAAGATTTGAAAAAATTGTATATTTCATATCAACCTTTTATAGAAAAAGATTTGCCGCTTATTACTTTTCCTTTATTTAAAATTTCAAAACAAATGATGTTACATGATCTACCTGAATCTGTTAGAGGTTTAGTTTTTTCATGTGAAAATCCAAAAGAACATTTAAAGCCATGTGGTGATTGTATACCTTGTATTACTTATAATTTTTTAAGAATTAAATATTCTTTGAATTATATATACGAACAATATACTAGATTATTTCCAGTATATCAAATTACTCATTCCCATTCTCTTTCTACTTATATGAAATCTAAAAAATTAACAGATTATGAATATAATGTAGATAATGATGGTGAAGAAGAAATGAGCGATAAAGAAGAAATCTAAATTTAAATTGGCATAACAAAAACAATTTTATATGCTTAGAACGTTTAGTTCTTTGTTTATATTAATACTAAGTATTAATGCCTATGCACAAAATGAAAAAGTTTATTTACAGTTAGATAAATATTCCTGTAGAGTAGGAGATACTATTTGGTTTAAAGCAAATATATTTCAAGGTTTTTATCCTTCAAATGTTTCTACAAATTTATATGTAGAATTATTTAACGAAAGAAATGATTTATTAGTAGAGGAACTATTTCCTATATTTTATGGACAAGCCATAGGGCAAATTAAGATACCAGATTCTTTGGCTACTAATAATTATTACATAAGGGCATTTACAAGATTACAATTAAATTTTGATACAATTGATTTATTTACTGTACCAATTTTAGTTTACAATATTGATAAACCTAATAGATTTATATATCACAAAAAGCAAGTTTTAAATTCTAATTTAATAACAGGAGGCGAAATAAAGGGAATAAATTGGATTACAACAGTATACAAAAAAGATAGTTTGGTTTGTTTATTAAGTTTAAATAATGATTCAATAAAAAGAAAACTTCAATTAACAAAAACTGTAGGAGATTCAGTTTATATTGCTAATATTGAATTAGGAGGAAATAACAAGAAAGAAAAATATATTTTACTACCTATAGATACTATTAAAGAAATAGAAAAAATATTATTATTTGAAGATTCAGTTTTAATAGCCAAACAATATGTAAAACTAAAAGAATCAAAGGTAGTGGTAAAAATAACTACTGATACCTTTGATATAACTAATAATGGATATAATTCATGGAAAATAGAAATTCAAGATACTAATTTATATAGAGTTTCAATCTCTGTATCAGATGCAGATAAAACAATACATACACCTACAAATATAGGATATTTAACCAATTCAAGAACAGAAAATTTTACTATTCCTTTAAAAGAAATAGATACTAGTTTCATTTGTATTAATGGACATGCAAAAAAAGAAATAGGAAAAAAACCTTTTGATGCCTTTTCCAGAAATATTGTTTTTATAGGAGTAAAAGATTCTAATTTTTTATTTAATAAAGTAGTTGAAATTGACTCTTTAGAAAATTTTAAATTAGATTCGTTAATATTCTTTGATAATATTTCCTTACAATTTCAAATTAATAAATTAGGATGGGATGATGGTAGTACAAAAAACATAAAACTTATACTGGATAATAAATTTAAATATCCTAAGTTTGATACTGTTAATTTAGGGTGGGAAAATGATATTCAGTTAATTAATAAAGTTGATACTATATATAATAAACAGGAGTTTAATAAATATCAAATATCTAAAATAAAAACATTACAAACAGTAATAGTAAAAAAATATAAAAGTCCACGTGCAGAATTAGATAAATTGTATACTAATGGATTTTTTTCAGAACCATCTATGTATGCATTCGATCTCAGAACGGATTCGAATGAATACAATAGAAATTTGCAAAGTTATTTAAATGGAAAAGCTGGTATAATACTAAATCCTATAACAGGATTATTAGAATCACAAACTGGTCACCCATTAAGATTTTATATAGATGAGCAATTAACTTCTCAAAGTATGATGAATATAGTGAGTTTTGATAAAATTGCATATATTAAAGTATTGGCTAGTGATTTTTTAGAAGGAAACTCAAGAATTGCAGATTTAATGGCATTTCAGGATTTTATGTCTCATCCAAAAGATCCTGGAAAAAGTAATAATCCTCCAATAGATCCTATATTATCAAAATCATTAACGCTTACTGAAATGGCAAAAACTCCTTATAATGTATTAATTTATACCAGAAAAGGAAAAGACTTTAGAACTATGAGAGGTGGATTAAATAAAATATCACTAAATGGTTATACTTCTATTTTACAATTTAATTCTGATAGAGTTACTTTATATTGGAATCCTTTTGAAATAGGAAAAGACTTTAGAATTAATTTTCACAATAATGAAAAAACAAAAAGATATAGAATTCACATAAGTGGTGTAAATTTTAAAGGAAATTTAGTAGATTATGAAACTATAATAGAATAGAAAATTGCTGATGGTAATTTGTCTTTTTTATTAAAAATCTTTAAATTAATATCTAAAATTAAAGAAAAATGCAAACTTATTATCTAGGAAAAGAATGGAATGGTTCGGATTTTACTGAGTATTTTTTTCAAAAAAAGAAAAATGAAAATCTTTTAATTGAAAGAAATAAAAATAAAAGTAGAAGGGTCTTTCAATTAATAGAAGATATAAAAGGAAACCTAACTACAGTAGAGGTTAAGAGAGATATAAAATATGAAAATTTAGAAGAGGATATAATAATGTCTATTGATAGAATTAAAGTTCTTAATCATATCAAAAAGAAATTAAATCCTATTAAAGGAAAAACATACTTCTCAAAAAGTAAAGGAGAAGTAATTGAAATTTCTAAAATGAATACTGTTCATATAATGAATTCAGTGGTAAAAAAAGCACGAGATTATTTCGATAATCTTAAACTAGAAAAGGAAACAACTTTTAAACAATTTCAAACTAAATTGGAAGGATGGACAGATGATGTAGAAATTAAGGATTTAGTTGAAGAATTGGTCTCTAGAAACTTTTAAAAAAATAATATGAAAATGAAAAGTGAATTAGATATAGTTTTTTCTTTTGATGACACTGGTTCAATGTCTTCTGTAAGAAAATTAGTAAGAAATGAAATTTCTACCCTAGTAGACAATATTTTTAAACATATTCCAACTGCAAGAATAGGTATTATTATTCATAACGATTATTGTGATCATGACACAATACAGTATCTTGATTTAACTAATGATAAAGAAAAAATTAAGAAATTTATCAATAGTAGTTCTTCTTGTGGTGGTGGAGATTCTCCGGAGTGTTATGAACTGGCAATTAATCATATTCATGAGAAAATGTCTTGGGAAAGTGACAAAAAAATAGCTGCCTTAATAGGCGATGAAGTGCCTCATCATAAAGGATATTCTATTTATGGAAAATCTTGTATTCATGATTGGAAAGAGGAATTAAATAAATGTAAAGATAAGGGAATTAAAATATACTCTATCCAGGCATTAAATAGATATGGATCTAATTCTTTTTATGATCAAGTAGCTAAAATCACTGGCGGTATTAAATTGGAATTATTACAATTTCAATATGTATTACAGTATATTATGGCAATCTTTCATAAAGAAAATGATACTCTTGAGGAATATGAAAATAGTCAAAAAGAATTTAAAACAAACTATAGTTTAAAAACTATGTTTGATAAATTATTTGACAGAACTTCTTCTAAAATTTCCATTGATACTCCAGATAAGGAAACCCTTTGGAAATTTCAAATGTTATCGGTACCAACAAAAGTTTCAATTAAGCAATTTGTTGAATCAAATGGAATACATTATAAGGCAGGTAAAGGTTATTATCAATTAACTAAAACGGAGGAAATACAGGAATACAAGGAAATTTTGATGGTTAAAAAAGATACTGATGAAACTATTACCGATACTGACAAATGTAGAAAATTATTAGGAATAGGAAGAGCTAGAATGAATTTTAATCCTAAGAATTGTCCTTTAGTAAAAGATTATGATATATATGTTCAATCTATATCTTATAATAGGGCTTTAATAGGAGGAACTAAATTTTTATATGAACTTGATTATAGATGATTTATGTTAAAATTATTAACTACAAAAAAACATTCTGTAACAAAATATGGAATTGAAATTAAATATTCATATAATAAATGGATATTGACTTTGATAAGCGTAGTTTTAATTACGCTTACTTTTTGTTTAATTTACTTTAATGATTATTTATCTTTTAAAAATCATGAATGCGTAGTACTAGATAAACATGAATCTTCTGATTATTTTTTGCTTGTATTATGTGATGAAAATGGAAGAGTTTTTTCTACATCAATAGATTATTCTTTTTATTGGAAAACCGAGTTAGGTAAAAAATATACTTTATCTTTAAGAGAATTTGATATTAAACAAACATTTGAAAAAAATATAGTTTGGTTTTTTTGTCCTGTATTATTATTTAGTATAAGTATAGGATGGATTGGTTATTTATTATTTGTTATTTTTTCAAATAAAAAGTATGTGTAAAAATTTCAGAGAAAAGTTAGAAAAATTAAATGGCGGACCTATTGAAGATAGTAATTGGACTATAGAAGCAGAATGGAGAATAAAGAATAGAGATTGGATTAGATATAGTCAAAAAATTGCTCTTAGAATATTGTCTAATTTAAAGGAGGAAATGACAAAAGAAAAATTATCAGAATTAAGTGGAATTTCTTTGGAAGAAATAAATCTTATTGTGAAAGGAAGTGTTAATATGAATCTTGAAACTATTGCAAAACTATCTAAAGCTCTTAATGTTGATTTAATTACTTTTCCTCCCTATGAATATCAAAATATTTCATAAAAAGTTTGGAGATTTACTTAATAATTTTTACTTTTATAAAAATTTTAGAAAAAGAAATATATAAAAGAAAATGAAACGAATTATTGATATAACAAAAGGCTATACTGCGGTGGGGACACTAGGTACCTTGTTACTTTTAGAAGGAACAAGTAATAAGCCTTTTGATATTGATACTGGCGCATAAAAACACAAAATCAATTACTTATATCAAAAGGCTTAATTTAAAAAAGATTAAGCCTTTTTTTATTGATTATAGTTCTTTGAAATATTGAAATATTGGATAAAGTAGGCGATATTTAAAAAAGAAATGTTTTTAAATGTCTAAATACAAATTTGGTTGGAAACCTGACTTACCTGATAGAAGGGATTTTAAATATACTTTACAAGAGTTAAAGCCTATTCAAACCATATATCTTGCAAAGAAATATAAAATGCCCTTGCCCTATGATCAGGGCAATTTAGGTAGTTGCACGGCAAATGCATTATCATTCCTTGTCCATTTTGATTTACTAAATCGAAATTGTGTTAAAATATCTAATCCTTTTCTTCCTAGTAGATTATTTATCTATTACTATGAGAGGGTTTTAGAGGGCACTATTTCCAGTGATGCAGGCGCTGAATTAAGAGATGGAATCAAAGCTATTGCTAGTAATGGCGTACCCTCGGAGGACCTGTGGCCATATAATATCAATGAATTCACAAGTAAACCGAGTAGTAGATCAATTATTTCAGCTTTAAATTTTCAGGCTTTAGAATATCAAAGGCTGGATAATACCAATAAACAACAATTGGTAAATTGTTTATTAAATGGTTTCCCAATATGTTTTGGGATGACTTGTTATGAATCTTTTTTATCTGACCAGGTTGCCGCTTCTGGAATTATTCCTATGCCTGATTATGATGAAAGAATAGTCGGTGGACATGCGATGACAATAGTGGGGTTTTCTAAAGAATATGATGCCTTTATTGTTAGAAATAGCTGGGGTATTCATTGGGGCCAAGAGGGGTATTGTAGAATTCCTGCAGATTTAATTTGTGATGATAATGTTTGCGATGATTTTTGGACTATAACAAAAATTTCATAAAACTCAATAATTTTATTTTTGTTTAAAAGCCTAAAATCAAATAATTTTAATTTAGGCTTTTTTTATCTTTAAAATGATTTAAAAAATATGCAAAATACTAAACTAGTTTTAGAAACCCTGTCTAATGAACTTAAAGAAAGAGATGCAGAAATTCAAAAACAAAAAGAAAAAATAAACTTTTTTATAAATGCAGTAAAAGGAATACAATTTAAAATTCCTCCTAATACTGAATTAACAGAAGATTATATTAAAGGTTTTACAGAATCACATTCAATTTTAAAACAAAGATTAGAAAGTATTGTATTTGATATCACTGGAGAATTTGGAATAAAATTGAATAAAATAGAGAAAGAATTGCCACAATAGCTCAATTCGGTAGAGCATCTGCCTTGTAAGCAGAGGGTTGTCGGTTCGATGCCGGCTTGTGGCTCTAAAATAGTTTTTATGACAAACTATGAATTGATTAAACGACATGATTACGATACCAAAGGCTGTTCGGTTATGGGTAGTATGATTCAAGTATCCTCAACTTATGAAGAAATAATATCAAGAAGTGAATCAATTGTACCAGATATTATTGATTATCTAGAAAAGGAAGAAGGAGGAATGAATATTATCTTATTATTGATGAGTATTACAAAATCTAAACCTTATACACCTAGATCATTAGGAGATTCAGGATTGGCAGGTTGGAATGTAAATGAATGTAGACAGGCTTGGTTGGATTTGTATAAAAGTAAGATATAAAGATGGCAACTACCAAGTATAATATTGAATCTTTTATTTTAGAATTGATAAAAGAACAACAAGAAAAAATAGAAGAATTAAGAAAAGAAATAGAAGATTATAATAAAGAACAAGCATATGTTTTGCATCATAGGTATAGTGCCAGTAGAGATATTTTATATAGAGTTTTAACTGGATATGATAATACCTATGATAAAGTGCAAAAGAAGCAATTATTAAAACAACAAAAAAAATAAGTTCTTTGAAAACATTCAGGTGGTGAAATTGGCAGACACCCCAGACCCACAAATTCTGGGGCCCGAAAGGGCGTGGAGGTTCGAATCCTTCCCCTGAATACTTAAATTGCCCGGGTGGTGGAATGGTAGACACGGCGGTAATTGTTCTTTGAAATATAAAAAAAGGTCCTGTGGTGTAATGGGAGCCACGTTTGCCTTAAGAGCAAATGCTCAGTAATGGGCGTGTCGGTTCGAATCCGACCAGGACTACATTTTAATTAAACTTTTGTCTACCATTAGATATTTAAGAATAAAAATATCAATGGTATGCGAATATGGATGTAATCAAGAAGCAAAATTTCAATTAAAAAATGGAAAATGGTGTTGTTCAATTACTCATCATCAATGTTCTGAGATTAAAAGAAAAAATTCTAAAGGTTTAAAAAAATCTTATCAAAAAGATAATAAACCTAGAGGGTACTGCGGTAATAAAAATTTACAAAGAAAATCTATTGAAAGTAGAATTAAAAATTTAAAAGAAAAACCTTTCGAAGAATGGGGCAGAAAATTACAGAATGAGTTAATTTTAAAAGAACAAAACTATAAATGTATAGAATGTTCTATTGAAAAAATATGGAATAATAAACCTTTAGTTTTTGAACTTGATCATATTGATGGTAATCATTATAATAATAAAAAGGAAAATTTAAGATTTCTTTGTCCTAATTGTCATAGCCAAACACATAGTTGGAGAGGTAGAGGAACAAATAAAGGTAAAGTTTTAGTAAGCGATAATGATTTATTAAAAGCAATAAAAGGACATAAAAACATTAGACAAGCTTTAAAATCTTTAAATTTAGCTGGAGGTGGAAATTATTTAAGAGTAAAAAAATTAATAAATTCTTTAGATGGTGGAATTGGTAGACATAGCGGTAGGTTAAATGAGTAAGGGAGACTATGAACTGAAAATGCCACCAGAGGTACCTAACCGCGATAGTCCTAGTTGTAGGTTCGAATCCTACTCTATTGAATTTTTTATGCCCTCATGGTGAAACGGGAGCCACACTGGTCTTAGAAACCAGTACTGAAAGGTGTGTAGGTTCGAATCCTACTGGGGGTACAAAATGTTTTGGATATTTTTTAGTTTAATTTTAGGTTGGTTTATATATTTAAAATTAATTTTTGGAAAATTTATAGATAAAATTAATGAGTAGAACTGTTAGAGAATTTAAAGGACAAGAAATTAAAGATCATTCTAAAAAGAAAAGAAAGGATAAAAAATTCTTTGGGTTTACTTCTGGGTCTCATTCAAGAGGAATTGTAGATATTAGTATAGAAGATGGAAAAGTAATTTATACTAAATCCGATAGATTTCCTATCAAAGGAAAGGATTTTATAAAATATGGCTGGCCTTTAGAATTGAGAAATAAAAATGAAATTATAAAACATGAAAAAGATTAAAGAAATATATCCTGAACTTAAAGCTTGTGGTTGGGTTTTATTCTTTTTATATACAATGTTAAGAATTGTAATAAATGGATTTACACCAATGGCGGGAGGGGCAGTAGGATTATTAATTGTAACACTTTATATGTTTTTAAAATTAAAAGATGAAGAAAAAAAAGAGTAAAGAAGAACAAATAAAACAGGAAGAAGATTATATAGTATTTTTAAGAAAAAGAATAAATTCTTTAAATTATAAAGCTACAGTATCTGAAGAAGAGTATGAGGAACAAAAAAAGAAACTAGATAGGGCAAAACTAAAATTGAAATTTTTAAAAGAATAGCAATGGAAAAGAAAATACATAATGGAAAATTTTCAATAGGAGATAAAGTTAGAATAATGGATCCTATTTATTCTAATAACCCTGTAATTTGGAATAGAGATTTATATGTATTTAGTATTACTTCTAGTAATGAGATACAAATATCTGACCATATGTATTATCCAGTATTTATTAAAAATTTTAGAAACGATCAAGTTAAAAAAGTAAATATTAAAAATTTAGAAACAATTTCTTTTTCAGAAATTCAAAAGAATAGATGTTCTAATTATAATAGTTTAATCTTTTTAGTATGAAACGAGTTATGTGTATTATTCAAAGCTGGAAAAATAGATTTGGAAATATAAATCAACCAAGTAATGCTCCAGTATTTATGGAAAAGTATTACGTAATTAAAGAATTTTTTCATGAGGAAGTTAATGGACATACTTATTTAATGTATATATTAGAAGGTATTCCAGGAAATGCATGGCATTCTGAATGTTTTGTAACAGTAGAAGATGATAATATTGAGGAAGAAGTTATAGCAGAAAGTGAGAAATTGTTTTTTTGAATAAAAATATTTGCGAGAGTGATGTTTAATGGTTGTATATTGAAAAAAATATAACAGGAATAAGTGTTGATGATTACATATTGCACTTCCAATGCAAAGTATAGAGTTTGAATCTCTAATTCCTGACTAAATAGTTCTTTGACATAAGGAAAAATAAGACAGGAAGAAAAATCAAAAAGCCAATTAAAGCTGCAAGCGAGGCAGATTTTTTTTCTGGGTAAGTCTTATTTTATTTTTTTAAAATATAATGTGGGTGAAAGGCTTTTGACTGCACTCGTTTGTTATATTCATAAGCATGTAGAACGTTTGAATGTTAGTTCTATAATCTAAATATTCAAAGTTAATTGGCGAAAGTCAAATTTTAATGGCTGCTTAATCTAGGATTAGGTATCTGTTCAGATATAAAGGTACACGTTTTCCTACTACGGTGAGGCTTTATATACTGTCATTTAAAGAATGTTAGGATCGCTATTTATAATTTCTCTTTTGTTATAATAGTTAAAAATGAAAAGATAGGAAATTCTAGGTTTTGTTTGATTCCAGGAATTTCTGAAATCTAATATCAAAATAAACATGTAGAAAGTTTATGACAAGAGTGTTAGGACACCAGTTCGAATCTGGTCACCTACACTAAATGAATTTGAATGATTTATTCAAACAAAGTAAGAAAAAACATTTAAATTTATACAAAAGAAAATTAAATGCTCCTTGAATTTGAATCCCGTAGGTTTATTATTGTAATTAACAATCAAAGTGAATTAAGTAAAATGATTAATGCAGGTGAACCTTTTATAAGTATATCACCTACTAAAATTTTAATTAATTCAAATTTAAGAGACAAGATTGCAAGAACTAAATTATGGCCCTCAATTTATCCTATTTATGAAAACAAAATAGAATGGATTTAAATCCTGAAGAGTTATTCAAGCCTAGAAGAATAGCAGAAAGATCTAGAATTGAAAAGATTAGAGAGGAAGAAGAACTTTCAAAAATTAATAGTGAAATAGAAGAATTTGAATTAAATTTTCCAGAACTAGATAATGAATTTAAGGAAGCTCATTTTTTAGCTAAAAGTCTAAAATATTCTGTGGGACTACTATTTTTCTTGTTAAAAGAAAATGATAAAATAATACTTTATTCTAATCCTTATCATTTAACTGATGATGAAAAAATATTCAAATATTATTTGATAAAATACATAGTTGAACTTAAACAGAAAGGTTTAGAATTTATATGCATGATTGGAACTAGTAAATTTAATTCTAGAAAAGATAAAGATAAGGTTTTAAAAACAATAGGAGAAAATACACATTATTTATTTAAAAATGAGTAAAGAAACAAGTAATAATGATGGTTGTCTTACTTTAATTATCATTATTGTCCTTTCATGGGTATTGGTTAAATACGGTTGTAAAAAACCAGAAGAAAAAGTTTATATTATCGAAGATGCAAGACAAATATAATATCATGAAAATAAAATTTTATAATAGTAAAGAATCGGAGGAAGATAAAGCAGAGTTGGAAAGATTTCAACAAGCCAATGATTTTATGTTTAATTCTATAGTTTTTAATTCTCCATTAGAAGTAGGAGGGTTTACAAAAAAATATGGATATAAATATTCAAAATTATCAGAATTAAAATCATATCATTTTGATTTTTATTTTAAACCAAAATATATAACAAAAAATATAAAACAAAATATCTATTGTTTTAATAAAAAAGTTTGGAATAATTCGCAGATAGAGTTTATATTTAAGTACTAAAATATGAAATATTTTCTAATTTGTAATAAATATACTGAAAATGTAAAAATAAAAGAAGAATTTAGTTCCTATGAAATATCCTGTAGAATAGTTAATTTATTAGTTAAAGTATTGAATATAAATATTGAAGAATGTAATGTTATAAATCATTTAGATATATATTATATTAGTGATAAAATTAAAGTAATTGATATAATAGTATGTAATGAAGATAACATAAATAATTTTATATAAGGGCCGGATGCCGAAGGCAGGCGATCTCACTTGCAATGAGAAGTCTATACAAAAATATAGCAAAATGGGTTCGATTCCCACCGTGTCCACAAATCAAATGCTTCGATTATGAAAAGAAAATGTACTAAGGTAAAATATTCTTTTATTTCTGAGGCTACCTACCATGCACATATTCTTCATAAACACAGAAAACATCCTAGGTTAAACGTTTATTACTGTTCGGAATGTGAAAGTTATCATTTAACTAAAAGAGATTATTAAATAGTTTACTTATAACTATTTAACTTTCTTGAAAAGTTTTAATGAAAAATAAAACTGATTTATTCAAACCCAGGAGGATAGAAGATAGATTAAACAAGATTTCAGATCCTTTAGAAAGAAGATTATTAATGGAATTTCATGAAGGAAAAGAAACCGAAGTTTATGTACATAAATTATCTACTTATGTAAAGGCATTAATTTTAGAAGGGCCAGAAGATTTCTTTGCATTTGTTGATGATGACGGGGATACTATCAAAAAGGTATGGTCTATGATTTGTAATTTATATATCAAAAAGAATGATGTAGAAAAAAATGAACATTATGGGATATATAGAGCAACTTGTCAATGGGATAGAAGAAATGAAAGATGGAGAATAAGAAATTTTTCCTATGGTAATTGGTTAGAAATGAACACGCGAATATAAATTAAACTTATTTTATGAACGAACAATTATTTAAACCTAGAAAAATTCAGGAAAGAATAGAAGAATTAGATCCTTTATCTAGAAAAATGCTAACTGAATTTACCCGGGATAATATAATATTTGTTTATGTTCAAGAACTTGATAGATATGTTAAGGCATTAGTTTTAGAAGAACCTAATGATGAGATAATTGGAAATGCTATAATGAAAGACCCTAACAAAAGATATTGGTCAATTTTTTGTAAACTTTATATTAAAAAAAGTTATGTAGAAGAAAATGATTATTATGGAACCTATATTACCACTTGCCATTGGTATCATAGACAAGAGAAATGGAGAGCAACTTTATCAGGAGGTAGATGGGATAAATTAAAATTAAAAGAGTACACAAAATACGAGGAAGGAAAATATTAATATTCTATGAAATTATTATGGGCTAGTTGTTGTTTTAGTATAGTAGTGCCTAATAAAAACGCTAAAACTATTAAGTATTGTGATTGTGGTAATAGTTGTGTTTGGTGGGATAATCCAGCCACTGGTGAATTAGGAGTTAGTAGTAATGATATTAATAAAGTTTCAGTTTTAGGTATTCATAATGGTTTATTATTATCTGAATGTAGTAGTTATGTTGATAAACATAAAATGGAGGAAATTTTAAAAAATACTGAAACTAATTATTTATTCAAAACTATGAATTCTTTAATTATAAGATTTACTCCAGGAAATACTTCAGACACTAGATTTGTTAAACTTGAAGAATTAAAGGATAAACTTTAATAAATGCAGAATTTAAATCAAAACTTTCTTGATAAATTTCAAGGTATAACTGAACCTGAATTACAAAAAATTTTGAAAGATGAAAATATTATCTTGTATAAAGATTATGAACATCAGAATTCGTATACAGGATATTTTACATACAATTATTTTAGAGTTTATATTAAAATAGATGAAGGTAGGGTTACTCAAACAACTACATAAAAAAATTTATGGAGATTGAAATCTATATTAAAATATTAAAATTAACTCTTTTAACGACATGGTATTCTGAATTAGAAAGATTTAATTTAACAAAGAATAAGGATGGAAATGCATTATTAATAACTGGATATTTTTGTTGGGCAATGATATTTATTATACTTATTTTAAATTTGATACTCTATTTAAAAAAGAGAAAAAATCTTTTCAAACCCAGAAGAATACAAAAAAGAGAAATTAATAACTTGTTATTTGAAAAAGAAGAAAATGATAAACAAAAAATATCCTTTGATATATGGTGGTTTTTTATTTTATTATTTATTAGTTTAGGATTATTCATAGGAAATTATGGGAGATATGCATATTTATTGTCAAGTATTTGTACATACTTTTGTTTGGAAGATTATATAAAAAAATTCTATACATATTTGGATAAAAAAATTAGAAGATTTATTTTAATTAGAAAAAATCTTAATTAAGAAAATCTTTATGTCCTGGAGTAGAATTTATTTTTATGGTACTTTAAATTATAAAGAGCAAAAATATTTAAATTCAAAGAAAAATATGGAAGATATATTAAAAGTAGAAAAATTTAACAATAGATTAATTGTAGATTTGAGAGTTTCAATAGAAGAAAGTAAAGATACAGAATTATCTGAACGATTTATAGGTTCTTTTCCAAATATTAAAGGTTTAGTAGTATCAGGAAAAAGTTTGGATGAAGTTTGGAAAGAATTGTTAATATCTTTGAAAGTTAAGTTAGCCTATGATAATAATCTTAATTTAGAATTAATTAGTACAAAATAACTTTATAATGTCGGATAAAGATATACTATTTGAATATTTAAAAGGAAAAACTTATAAAGAAGCACAAGAAATATGTAAAGAAGCTAAATTTACTTTAAGAGTAGTAAAAGAAGACGGAAACTATAAAATAGTCACCAGAGATTATAGATTAGATAGAATAAATTTAGAACTCGAAAATAATATTATAACAAAAGTATATATAGGTTAATAAGCAATCCTTTAGTTCATTAGTTCAAAGAAATATTCCTATAATTCAGTTGGTTTAGAATTACACCCTTACAAGGTGGAGGCCCTTAAAAGGTTAACACAGGTTCGATTCCTGTTAGGAATACATGCAATTTTATTTTAATGGAAAAGAAAAGATTTGAAAATTATTGTACTGTAAAACAATTAGAAGAATTTATTAAGGAACATAATCTTTCTGGTACAGATACTATAATTGTAATGCAAAGAGTAGAAGATTTTTACTTTGATAAAAAAAGCTGGAAAGAAGGTTTAGTAAGAAAAAAAGGAGAGCAATATCATAGTCTTCTACGTTGGAATAGTAAAATTGGTGATCCAGAATTGCCAGGAATGACGGAAGATATGAGAATTTCAGAAGAATTTTTAGAAAAAACTTTATGTGAATATTATCCTTGTTGGTGTCCTGTCTTTTATGATAATGAGTTTTTATATCTAGATGCTCATTATTAAACTCTATCTCAAATTTAGTTAATGCATTATTAATTCTTAACATAAACTTACTTTAAAATAATATTTAAAGTAAAAATGAATTTAAATGGTCGTGTTCAAACACTTCTAAAGGAATTTAATGGTACTGAATCAAGACCAGCTCTTGATCTAGCTAAAAAGCTTTATAAACTTTTGCCTCCTAATAAGGGAAATGATGAAAATGGAAAAAATGTTTGGATGTTTTTGCCAAATCCATTTTCGAATGCTGAATATTTATTTATTCGTCTTTATCCCAAAGATCTAAAAAATATAAAAACTATTTTTAAAATTATAGATGATTTTGGATATTATCCAACCGAAGGGTATACTACCAATGACGATTATGATCAAATAGAAAAGTTTAAAAATCCAGCTTGCAAGGTAAAAATTTTTAGATATTTAAGTAAAGGAGATTCTGTAGCAGTACAGTTAGAAAAATTTTATGATGATCAAATTGATATTAATAGATTAAAATATGTATATCATGCTACTCCTATCGAATTCTTAGATGATATTCAAAAAAATGGTTTAAATCCAATTAGTGGATCTAAATTATCCTATCATCCAAAAAGAATTTATGTTACGGCAGATTTAGATGATGCAGAAGATATAGGTGAACAACTTGCAAAACATATCGATAAAAATTTATCTAGAGAATTCGCTATTTTAAAAATTTCTACACAAGGCCTTAATAACAAGTTCTATCATGATCCAAATTATGCTCCAGGTGCCTATACAGATAAACCAATCCCATCTTCTAATATTAAATTAATCAAGACATTAAACTTTAAGTAATTCTTCTTTTAGTTTTAACTTATTTATTTTTAAACTATAAAATTGTTTAATAAAAAAATGAAAAATAGATTATTTGCTATTGGTATTCCTACAATTAATTGTGCGGAATTATTGAATCATGCTTTAAAAAAATATATAGTTGATTTTCCAGATACTGCTATTGTAATTATAGATAATGGAAATCAAGAAATTTTTGAACATGAAAATATTTTAATTTATAAACAAGAGAAAAATTTAGGAGTAGCTGGTAGTTGGAATTTGATATGTAAAATTATTTTTCAAGAATTAGGATTAGATTTTGCTTGGATTATAAATGATGATGTTTATTCTGGATTAAATTTAGAAAAGATAAGAAATTTAATGTCAGATTATTCCTATCAAGTTTCAGAAGGTTTACTTGGTTGTGAAGGATCTTGTTTTACAAGTTTTATTATTTCTCATAAAACCTTTAATGAAATAGGCGAATTTGATAATAATTTTTATCCAGCTTATTTTGAAGATAATGATTATTTTTATCGATTAAAATTATCTGGAAAAGTAGTTTTAGAAATTCCAGAACTTATTCCTATAGTTTTTAATAAATCAAAAACTATAGAAAAGAATCCAGATTTAAACAAAAACTTTGATGAAAATAAAAAGAAATACGAGGCTAAATGGGGAGGATTACCACATCATGAAAAATACGAAAAACCATTTAATGGTAAAGTATTAAATGTAATTACTCCTACCATAAGGACTGATAATTTACAGGAAATTTATAATAATTTATTATTCAATGCTAAAAATTTAACCATAATTTGGTGGGTTATATTTGACAAAAGTATTGAGGAAGAATATAGTCATTGGGTTAAATGGTTTAATAATAAAAATGAAGGAATAAAAAATCTTATTGTTTTTCCTTTTTTATCTAATAAAGAAAAAGCAATTGCTGGCCATGCCCATAGAAATGTAGTTTTAGATATTCTAGAGCAAACCAAAGATTTTAATAATATCTCTGAACAATGGATTTATAATCTAGATGATGATAATATCTTGCACCCTAGTTTTATTTCATTATTGTTAAGTGGTAAAATAGATTTTTATGATGTAGTAATATTTTCACAAACGCATGGAAAAATTTTAAGATTAAAAGCAGATGAAAATAATGTGGAAGTATGTCATGTAGATACTGCTATGATTTTATTTAAGTTAAAAGCATTAAATGAAATTAGATTTATTGAATCTGATTACTGTGCGGATGGACACTTTATTAAAGCAATTTGGAATAATAATGAAAACAGAAAGATAATAGAAGAACCATGTTGTTATTATAATTATTTAAAGGGAACTCTTACTAAATGTCCTGTACCACTTTTACAAAATGAATGGGAGTTTAATAAATTATTAGATTTCTATAATCAATTAAATCCGCGTAAAATACTAGAAATAGGAAGTTTTTATGGAGGAACTTTATGGCATTGGATAAGAAATTCAAATAGACTAAATACTGTAATTTGTGTTGATTATCCAATTCCTCCTTCTGATGATCGTTATACAGAAATGATAGATAGTAGAGCCAAATGGAAAAATTGGTTTACTTCAGATATAAAATTTTATGATATTAAAGGTGATTCCACTCATTATACTACCATTAAACAAGTAGATGAAATTTTACCACATAAAGATTTAGATTTTCTTTTTATAGATGGAGGACATGATTATTTTACTGTAAAAAATGATTTTGAAAATTACTATCCTTTTGTAAGAACTGGAGGTATGATAGTTTTTCATGATTGTGTAGGCCTAGAAGAAGTTAGAAGATTTTGGCAGGAAATAAGATATTTATATAAATCCATTGAAATATATGGTAATGATGGAGGATGGGGTTTAGGAGTGATTTGGAAACCATAATTGAAATCTTTTTAATGAAATTAATACAAAGTAAAAATATAAAAGATTATAAAGAAGTTTTAGAAGGCTTAATAGATGATTTTGGATATACCTACTGGCATTCTATTTTAAGATGGTGTGAAATAATTGATAAAAAAGAAGAAACATATTTTTGGCAAGTATTTTTAATAAAAGTTAATGATGAAATTGTTGGTATTTGTGGTCTTTATTCTTTAAAAGAAGGAACTGAGGAACTATGGCTGGGATGGTTTGGAATATTGTCTGAATTTAGAAATAATGGATTGGGTACCGAAATTCTAGGTAAACTAGAAAAGAAAGCAAAAAAATTAAATTGTAAAACTTTATTTGTTTATGTAGATTTTAAAGGTAAACCTTTAAATTTTTATTATAGAAATGGTTTTAGAGATGTTTCTAGAGTTGAAGAATTTATCGAAAAAAATAGCCTAACAATGGATGAATTTGAAAATCCTGCTGATTTTGTATTAAAAAAAGACCTATAGATACCAATTAAGTTGTTAAATTGTTTCCTTATTATTTAATACCTTTATAAGTAATGGAAACATTTTTTATCAAATATCTACCCTCTCAAAGTAGGAAAAGAAAGAAAAATATTGCTTTAAACGATACCTATTATGAATATGATATTCATACCGGAGGATATGGTATTGGAGAAATAATTGAACATGTTTTAGTGATAGGTGAAGATGAAAATGGAATAAAATATAAAGAACCTATTCCATTTTTATGTACTAAAAATCATATAGTACCCGGAGATATTATATGGGGCACCAGAACTGGAGGTTGGAATACTTTACATTGTGGAAAGTTTTTGTACGATGATAAAGAATATGTAGGATATAAATTCATAGAATTTGATGGTGAACCTATGAGATGCCATGATTGGTTTAAAATTATATCCAAAGTTTCACCAAAAGCAATCTGGTTACAAAATGATCAAGAATTAAAAAAAGAAGAATTTAGAATAAATTTTATAAAAGATATTGCCTATATTCTAAATCCTAGTTGTAAGCATTACCATTAATTTTATTTAAGAATTAACTCTTATGGAAGAAATTGAATTTGAATTAAAACCGCAATTTGCAACCGAGGAAATATCCATGCTAGCTAAAGAAAATGGATTTAACGAATTGTGTTTAGGATTTTATAAATTAAGTCATACCGCAGATAAATATGTATTTTCTTTATTTTGTGAGGATATGCATTATTCCTCATTCAAATTTGCAAAAAACAGTGATTTAGATTTAAATCCGACAGGAAGATTAAAAAAATGTTTTACTGCTCCTCTTTGGCAACAGATAATTGATTGGTTCAGAGAAAAATATAGATTATTTTTTCAGGTATATGATTTTGATGATACATGGATGCATGACTTTCATAGTTTAGATATTAACAATGAAATAAATAGAATACAACCAAAAGATGATGAAATTGAAGAGTTTCAAACCTATGAAGAAGCCAGAGAAGTTGGAATAAAAACTGTGTTTAATTTTATAAAAGAAAATAAACTTTAATTACTATGAATGAAAAGAAAACCTGTTTCTCTTGCGCCTACAAAGGAAATATTCCAGATAATTGTCATATTAGTTGTAGATTTGATTGGAATAAATCTACCCTTAAACCACCTGAAGTAAATAAACATGGCATAAAAGCTGGATGGTATTTATTCCCAGTTAATTTTGATCCAGTATGGCAATTAGAGCCATGTAAAGCTCATTCAACTTCTTTTGATAAAAATATGTATTTAGAAAAATTTCATCCATTGTTAGAATTATTCTCAATTTTAAGATAAATTAATTAATATGAAAAAAAATATTAGCTATATTATTCTAGGAATTAGTATTTTAATGAATTTATATTTTACTTACTTAGGAATTAAAAAAGGAGCATTAAAAAATGAAATTCCTAAAAATTATGTAATTAATACTTCTTTCCCTATAAAGAAAGAAAAAGAGATATATTCTTCAGAACAAATTGAGTTTTTAAAAAGAATGGGTTTAACTCAATCTAAAACCTACAATGATAATTTGGATTTGGCTGATAAAAAATTAACAGAATATTATGCCGCGAAGTTTAATTTACGTTTTTTATCCGAAGATTTTATGAATAAGTTTTTAAAAGAAAAAAATTTAGTTGTAGGCGATCTAGCAAATTATAATCAAGATATACCAGCTTCTAATATTGAGGAATTCAAAAAGAATTTTGAAAATATTTTGAGAATAGATTCTATATCCAAACAAAAATTCTTTTTAAGAATAAGTAAATTAAATAAATATAATCCTGGAAAATTTTTACAATTTATAAATAGAAATGAAATAGTTCCTGATAAAATTCATTTAATCAACGCTGGGCCTAAATTAGAAGCACATGACCAAGATAAACAGTTTGACAAATATATATTATATACAGATAGACTTAAGTTTTATGCAATAAAATATAAATTAGGTCTTGATGATATTATAGTTGATTGTGTGGGAGAAGTAATATTAGATGAAGAACCTAAAATGAAAATAATAGCTCCACAAGAATATTTTAATATGGAAGGAAAAACAGTAAATGATAAAAATGAAATAATAACAGTTCATAAAGATCCTGCTGTAGTATTAAAAGTTCCTAGTGGCTGGGTTTGTTTAACTTCTTGGAAATGAAAAAGAAAATAGATAATACAAGATATTTACATAAATTTTTAGAAGAAAGGAAGAATAATCCTAAAAAGATAGAGTATGAGCCTATTGATAAAGATTATTTAATTGGATATCTTATTGGTGAATTAATTTGGGAAACCGTTTTGCCAACAATCTCTACCGATGGTGTTAAATCACGTAAAGTAATTGAGGTAACAGAGGAAGAATCTAATTTAGAAAGAACTATTTCAGATAAATGGTTTAAAGAGTATAATAAAAAAGAAGTTGATAAAATAAAGGGAGAAGAATATTGGAAGGAATTACAAGTTCTTAGAAGGCATCTTGAAGATAAATATCTTCCAAAAGAAGTATCCTATCATACTTTTGTTAATATAGAAGTAAATGAAATGGTTTTAAAAGGAATGTGTCAGGCTTTATGGGATTGTGATGGTTGTCATTATTCTACAGATACCAAAGATATCACAATTACAAAAAATGATTTTTTTACTACCATTAAACTTATTTATAAACCTTGATATATGCCAACAAAAGAACAATTGTCTAGAATGTGGGAAACAGAATTTGAATTTCCTTTTACAAGAAGAGAAGACGATCCAGGCTATTCAACAAAAGTAGAAGCAATTAAAGATATGGAAAGTAAAACAAATACATTTAAAGCTATTTTCACTACACTTCCCTATAGTAATAGTCTACCACACATTGGACATTGTTTTGAATTTGTAATGGCAGATATAATTACAAGATATTGGAGAAGAAAATCAAAAGAGGGTTATATATTTTTTAATACAGGAGTAGATGAACATGGAATTAAAATTCAACAAGCTGCAAAAAGTTTAAAATTATCTCCTAAAGAATTTTGTGATCAAAAAGCAAAAGAATGGGAAGAATTTTGTAAGTTATTTCAAATTGATTATGATAATTTTTATAGAACTTCTAATAAAATACATAAGAAATTAGCAAAGGATTATTTTGATTTTATTAAAAACGACTTAGAATTAAAACAATATTCTGGTTTATATTGTGTAGGATGTGAATCTTTTAAAACCGAAAAAGAGATAAAAGATAATAAATGTATCATACATCAACAAGAATTAGAATTTATCACCGAAGAAAATTATTTTTTAAATCTTTCTAAATATGCTGTCCAGGTTAAAGATATTTTAGTTGATAAAACATTATCAAAAGAACTAGAAGAAATAAAACAAACTTTTAAGGAAATAAGTATAACTAGAAAAAATATAGATTGGTCAGTAAAAATAGATGAAGAAAATAGTTTATATGTTTGGGCAGAAGCACTAATGAATTATTATTTTTCTTATTTTGTTAAAGAAGGAAAAGATTATGAGTTGTTTTATGGTTGTTTATATTCGGAAAGTTTATGGTTAGATTATTGGAGAAATTCAGTAATTATCTGTGGTAAAGATAATTTAAAATTTCAGGCTTTTATTTTACAAGTATTAATGAAATTAAAAGGAATACCACAAAATAAAGAAATATTGGTTCATGGTACCATCCTTGATAAAGATGGTGTAAAAATGAGTAAATCATTAGGAAATGTAATAGATCCTATGGAACAAGCTAAAAAATATGGTGTTTCTCCTTTGAGATATTATCTATTTTTTGGATTAAATACATTTTCTGATTCCAAATACTCTGAACAGGACTTGATTAATATCTGGAATTCTGAGGTATGTAATAATTTTGGGAATTTAATTTCTAGAACATTACATTTAATTGATATAAGAGATGTAAAATTAGATCAAACTTTAATTGATGAAGTAGTCATCAATACTATAAACGCTAAAATAGACGAAATTGATAGTTATTTTGAAAATTATCAATTTCAAAGGGCAAGACAAGTAATCCAGGAAATATTAACAAGTCTTAATAAATTAATCAACGATAAAAAACCTTGGGAAGAAAGTAGTACAGATTATGAATCAATTTTAAGAGATATTTATTTTTATTTAAAGATTTTAAAGAATTATTTTTCTATTATAATACCCGAGTATTCCGAGAAACTAGAAAAAGCTTTTAAAGAAAGAAAAAAGGTTGTATTATTTACTCCATTAGTTAAATCTGAATAATTTATGAAGGAAGATCTTATCATATTAGTCATTGTACTTGTAATTACTGTTCTTTACGAATATTATTGGTTTGTAAAAAATTCAAAAGGAGCAGCCGAAACTTTTAATGAACTTTGTAGAACAGTTGCCACTCTTTTAATTTTTTGTGTAGGATATTCAATGATGATAGTTCTATATCATCATTTTTTCTAAGGTATATAAGTTTACTTAGTATTTATTATTTTTATTATAAATAAAATAATTTTTTGTTTATGAAAAATAAACCTGAACTACATACATTCAGAATGATAACCATTCCAGATGAAAAGCCTGAAGTAGAAAAAATGATTTTTGCCTTAAATGAAAAAGGAAAACTTTTTACCAGTTATTTAAGTAATTTAAGTCATAAAGATAAACCAGTTAAATTTTTGGCTATAGATCATTTTATTTTATCAACTAAAACTTATTATGATTTTAAGAAGGACCAAATTTATAAATTACCTTTACCTAAGGAAGATTTTTTACAAGTAAAAGTGGTTATGACTCATGAAGAAATATTAGAAAGTGAAATAGATTGCACTAAAGAAAATTCTAAGGTTTCCTATAGTCATCAAATACTTTTACCAGATATCCAGAAAATTTTAGATTATAGAGGAATTTTTAATTTAGAAATGGATAAAATAAAATTGGAAACAAATAAAGAAGATAGTGATCCCATTAGTTTAGGATATAATTATAAATATGTTCCACATCTTGTTGAAGGAAGATATATTATTCACTTAAATAAATAAAATATGTTTAAAAATAGTAATAGTTTAGATTATGTTTTTTTATCTTTAAAAGAAAACTAAAAGATAGAATTAAAAAATCTTCTTTTAAAATTTAAAAAAGAAGGTTTTAAAGATTTAGGTTATCCTGTGGATTTTGATATTGATGAAATTTGCAATAAAATTGATTTTGATATTCAATTTGAAAAAGAACGCAAGTTAGCAGTTGAAGCAGCAAAAAAAGGAGAAACTACAATACCAAAGAATAACTGGCCAGTTCATATAGGACATTGTTGCAAAAAACATGGATGTAAATATGGAGATGTCGATTGTCCAGTAGCCTTAGGATTAGCAGAACAAAAACATCCTTGTGAATTTTGTAATGAAATTATGTATTTAGAACATTATTAAAATGAAAGTGAAATATCCCAGGACACCACACCTACCTTGGTCACCAGGTAAAACCAACGATGATAAAGTCCTACAGGATATCAATTGCTTTTTCAATAAAAATATTGTTGTATTAGAAAAGATGGATGGAGAAAATACTACCATGACTTCAGATAGTATTTATGCTCGTAGTCTTGATTCTGCGGACCATCCTTCGCGCCATTGGGTAAAGGGATTGTGGGGTAATATTAAATATGATATTCCTCAAGGATGGAGAATATGTGGTGAAAATTTATATGCTAAACATTCAATAGGATATGATGATTTAGAATCATATTTTGAGGTATTTTCTATATGGAATGAAAATAATATTTGTTTAAACTGGAGAGAAACAATAGAATGGTGCAATTTGTTAGGATTAAAAACTGTTCCTATGATTGCAGGTATTCAATTCAGCCCAATTACATTAAAAGAATTTTCTAAAGAATATAATACTTCCATTAAAGAAGGATATGTAATTAGAAATAAAGAAAGTTTTCATTTTGATAAATTTTCGGAAAATGTTGCCAAATGGGTCAGATCAAATCATGTAATTACTGATGATCATTGGATGCAACAAAAAATCATACCAAACCAACTAAAAACCAAAATCTAAAGTTTTATGTTTTCCTTATTTGAGTATAATTATAATAATATTTTTGAGTATTATTTTCTTTATATGTTAGCCTATAGTAGAACAATGATTTCGAATAATTTTGATTCTTTATTAATCACAAATAGGGCATTTGTCAAATTAAGTTCAAGATTGCATATTATTAAAGATTTCACCAATGCTAAAATTTTTCTTGAGGAAACAATTAGAAATAGTTGTTTAAATTATCTAAGAAATATAAAAGAAGATGTTTCGCTTTAAATAGTTAAAGTTTACTATTTTATTATTAAATTTATAAAATAGTAAAACATCTTTTATACATGGATAAAATATCAGGAAACAGATTATTAGCCTTATTTGAAATAGATTTTCCCAATTCACAAATAGTAAGAAAAAATTCAATAGTTTATCCATTTGTTAAAGATGGTAGATCAGAATGGGAATTTATTGATATGAAATATCATTTTTCTTTTGATTGGCAATTTAAAATATTAGAAAAGATTCAAAGTAAAGGTTTTCAATATACTGTTGGGCATAACTATTGTAGAATTGGTACAACAGGAAATATGGTAGCTTTCTTCCATGATAAAATGCCTATTGGAGGACCATATACTACAAAAGAAGCAGTTTTTAAAGCCTGTGTTAAATTTGTTGAATTTTATATTAAAAAAGAACTAAAAATTACCCTGGATGCGGAAGGAATCTTATCAAGATAAAATAGAAATTGCCAGAGAATTTGCAAGAAAAGGTCATAGAAGATTTAATAGACCTTATGGAGAAGATAATGGTCCTTATGAATATCATTTGCAAATGGTAGAGGATGTGGCAGATAAGTTTAATTATCTTTTGCCAGATAATGAAGATGTTTATGTTATAGTATATTCTGCAATTTGGTTACATGATTATATTGAAGATTCTTGTGGTACTTATAGTGATGTTAAAAAAGTATTAGGAATAGAAATTGCAGAAATTGCTTTAGCTTTACAAACATACCCTGGAAGAAATAGAGATGAGAGGAATAGTCCTCAAATGTATGAAAATATTAGAAATACTAAATATGCTATATTTGTAAAAATATGTGACAGAATAGCTAATATAACATATTCTAAACGTACTAGTACAAATATGTATAAAACATATAAAAAAGAACAAGAAAAATTTAAGAAAGAACTTTACATTGAAGAATATAAGGATATGTGGGATTATTTAGATGAATTGCTTAATAGTTAAAAAAATAAAAAAGTAGTTTTTTAATATGAAAAAAGTTTTAACATTAGAAGAATTAAATCATCTAAATTTTGATAATGATATAGAATATCATAAAGAAATAGGTGGAAGATTTTATAAGCTAGATAGAATAACTCTTTTACAAATGAAGTTAATTGATGTTCTAACTTTAATTAAACAACAAAAACTTTTCATTACTAATTTTTGTTAATAATGCAAGATATAAAAAAAAATCCTACTTTACTTAAATTAAGAAAAATAATAGAAACTATTATTTTTAGCGTTAGATGGGTTTTGCCATTTTTTTATGTAATAATTTTTATCTCTTTACTTTTTTATGCGTATTTTGATATTCATGAGTTTATAGAACAATATATCTATAAATTTAAAACAATGGATAAAAATTTTGCTATGTTGACTTTCATTGAATTGATAGATATGACAATGATTGCCAATTTAGGAAAAATGGTAATTACTGGAAGTTATAACAGCTTCGTATCGAAGCTTCATGGTTACAAAAATGAAAATATTTCTTCTGGTTTATTAAAAGTCAAAATGTCTACTTCTCTTGTTGGTGTTACTGCTATTGCATTATTACAAAAATGTTTTATAGTAGATAAATTTGGAAATTTAATAACTTCTTGGGATACATTATATAAATTAGGATTTGTACACGCTTTATTTTTACTAGCTTCAGTAGTTCTAGAGATTGTTGATTATTTACATGAGAAAGTTGATCTTAATGAGGAAAAACATAAATTTGAACTAGAAAAATTTGAAATTAAAAAAAATAAATTTGATTTTAAAAATGAATCTAATGGAGTAGAATCTATAAATCATCATTAAAATAAATAAATTATATGGAAGTTTCAGGAGGGAATAAAGTTAAAATGGTATGTGAATATCCAGGATGCCACAATGAAAAAGGAAATGATTATATTAGAAATGAAAATGAAAGATTTCCTGGATGGGAAAAAGAACCTATTTTTCTATGTGATTTACATTCTTTAGGGCATAAGAAGGATTATTTTTCTAAATTACAAAATTCTCCTATTTTTAAAAAAATAGATGAAGACAATAGAATAAAGTAAAAAAGAATTTACTATCTTAAAATTTAAAATCTAATATTAAATGAGAAAATTAATACTATTTTTAATAATCTTGCATATTGGTTTTAGTTATTGTAATACCCCTAATAAGAAAAAACATAAAAAATTAAAATTAACAGAATATAAAATTGCTATAGAATGGGTAAATGGTGGATCTAAAAATAATTCTGATAATAATAATGAATTGGATTATGATTATATTTATGTAATCAATACAAACGATGGTGGATATTATTATTATACCTCAGATTCAAAATTAACTAACTTTTCTAAAATATCTTGGATTAAAACAAAAGAAGATCCGCTAAAAGATGAAGAAGAAGAAACGATAGATGAAGTAAATGAGATAACAGTAGATTTTGATGAATCTGGTATTTTATCTACAAACGAAGAAGATATTTCTTCTCAAGAAACAGAAACAACGGATGGTGAATCAGAATCTGGCGATTCTAGTGGTAGTGATTCAGGTGAAGGCGGAGGCGGAGGCGGAGACGGAGATTAATTTGTAATATAATTTTATGAGTAGTAATTATAAAAAACTTAAACTTACAGGATATGAGGAAGGTAAAGGTTTATTAAAAATTTGGAGAAATATAAAATGTTGGTGGTTTGATATCAATCGTCATTCTTGGTATAGAAGGAATGTAATTTACCGTTGGAATAATTTTGAATATGGAATTAAAAACTTAATAAGATGGTTTCCTATTGTTTGGAAAGATAGAGATTGGGATCATCATTATATTTTAGAAGTTTTAAAATTCAAGATAAAAAATACTCGAGATTTAATACTTAAAAACGATCATATAAATGATGAAGATTTAGAAAGAATTAATAAATATTGTAGTTTATGTATTAAATTAATGGTACTAATTCAAGAAGAAAAATATTTATTAGAATATCAGGATTACGAAGTAGAAACAACTATTTTTGGAAGAAAAATAAAGGAAGATCAAATAGAAAGATTGGATGAATATTTAAATAAATATAGAAAATCCTTTAAAGAAGTTGTAAAAACAATCATATTGAAAGAGAAAGATTATCATTTATTAGAAAGTAAAAGTTATTTGGCTCATGCAATAGGAGATTTGCAGCATCAAAAAGCCAAAAGAATTTTATTCCTTATTTTACAGGAGCAGATGGAATTTTGGTGGGATTGATGATTTTAGTACTTTAAATAAAGATTTTTAATGGAACGAATTATACCTGACTTAAATCATTTTTTATTAAGTCCTCTAACTAAGGCTTATATAGAAAATGATAAAGTTATAAAAGAAGAAATGACTAAGGACCTTTATATCAAGAATATAGAGGAATTTGAAAGAAAATGTGAGAAAAGTTTAATTGAAACTTTTAGTAAATTAGATATACATGCTATAGTTAAAACTAATCCTTATTCTTTGCCCTATAATAATGAAATTGTATTTATCTTACGAGGTGAAAGTTATTTAAATGGTCCTTATGAATTTTTTAGAGTAGCCAGAACAATAGTTAAAGAAATATTAATAAAGAATATTTATAAATTGAGATTTTATTTATTTATAAATGTAATTACTAATATATCAGAACAGGATAAAGGTTTTGTTAGACTTGTAAATTCTTTTGGAAAAGTAGAATATAGATTTAGATATTATGTTTAAAAGTATGTCCTTATATAAAAAAATTTGCCTTTTAGGATTTTTATTTTGTATTTCAATGGCAATTTTTACTTTTATAAAACATGGATTTTTTTCTTAAAACTGTTTTTTTTACATAATGTTCTTGATTTATTTTTTACTTAGATTTTTTAATTTTCTTTGAAATGCGTTTGGAAATTTACTTAATAGTATATAATTTTATGATGTGAAAAAGAATAAGAGACAAAATAAACTTGCCAATAGCTGAAATTGAGTATGCTGTGAAGGAGCCAATCCTTATATTGGCAAGTTTATTTAGATTTTTTGAGTATGGTTTTAAAGTGGACCAGTTTTCCTTATAAACATAGTTCACAAATTTTATTTTCGCAAGTGAACCTAGGGACGTACGCGACCCAAAAAGGTTTAAAGCACAGTTAGAATACAAGGGAACAAGGTAGTATCGCCCTTTAAATGATACTACATTTTTAAGTTCTTTGAAAATATTGAAAATGTTCTTAAATAGTATGGTCCGCCCAGCTATTTAAGTCCGGCCGTATATGGTCGTTAAATAAACAGGGAAACCTGATAAAGTGAATGTTTATGCTAATTAAACATTTGCGCCTTGCAAGAGGTCGAGTATAAAAGTAGGATATCACAAATTAGTTCTCTACCTTTCCCAAAAAGGGTAGTGAGGGCAACGCCGTAGCTAGCTAATTTGTGAATGGGGGAAATGGGCCCCTCATTTGAGCCAGGAATGGCAATAAGAATAACCTATGGAAAGAATGTGAGAAGTTTCTCCTTACCGGGAGAAATCATTTCGTCTTTCAATTTTATAGTTAGCTTTAAGGAGAAAGGAATATCCAATTTTCAATAACAGGTGGTGCTGATTGAAAAGATTAGGTAATGTTACCAAACAAGCCTAATTAAGCTGACTAGAAAGATGGTAGTGGAGGCACTACAAAAGGTAGTTTGTTATTTCCTCGACCAAAAGTTGGGGAAGGCGAGTGGGTTGCCACTACCTTTATTTACCCATTAGCAGATATAATTTTAAAAAAATTAAATTTGCAATTGGTGCAAAACCTTAATTTTGATTAACAATCAAAAAAGCAAAAGAGCAACCCAGTTGTAATTGAAAGATGCCTACTTAGTATCCGGTTGTCGGGTGCCAACTAAGGCCGCAAGCCAAAGTTGATTTTTCTGAAAGGCCAAGTGGATCGCAAATCCTTAGTAAGCCACGCAAGGTTTAATTGGTTAAGTATGAGGAGAGTAAATTACAACTCAAGGAGTGGTTCACCTATAATAACCGGCATTGTTATGGTACTTTCCGCAAGGAAAGTGTATATACAGGCAAACCATACGCTGTAGTTAAAGCCGTAAACATTAAAAGTTGTAATATCAGACTTTTTATTTTATTGTACCCTTTTTTATACTATTAAATTATTTTCTAGACCAGAAAGGATCCCATTTAGCTGGCCTGGACCAAATCCTCGGTTTCGAACCTGGGTAAATTTTTTACGGCAAGGGATGTAGGTATCAAAGTATTGTCTAATAAAGGCAATACTTTTTTTTGTTTATACTCGATTAAAACTACTTTCACTATTTAAAATATAAATTGTGGAACAATGTCTCTTATTAACAAAATATTGAACGAAGTTGGGAAACATTATTTAAAAGAAGTTGATATTAACTTGAATCAACATACTATTGAACAAGAAGACTTTGACAATTATTATAATTCCTTATGTTTAGAATTTCCAAAAGGAAGTAAAATTGATGTTTATACTAAGTTTTTAAATCAGCCATTAAAAGGAATTATAACTACCGAAAGATTATCTAAAAGCGATAGCACTAAATTATGTTCTATGATTTGTAAGGTAAAAATACTAGAAAATATAGTTAATGTAGGAGGTAAGTTTGGATTATATTTAGCTTATTGTTTGTGGAATAAAAACGAAAATAAATGGATTATGACAGATGATAAGCTTTATGGAGATAATTGGCTTAAGGTCTTCGGTATAAGAAAAAATTAGTTATAAAAATTCAATTATCCCAAAAGCGAATTTTAATCCTAAATTTTATTAATTTTGACTTATTTTCTTTAATTTCAATATCTAATTAAGGATAGTTTTTTGAATTATTTTTAAATTAAATTTTAATGAATTCTTTTTGGAGAGGAATAGCCTCTATATTTAGTTCAATAGAACTGTATAATAGTTATCCTAAATCAAAATTATTGAATATGTTGGATAATGATCTAGAAAGAGATAAAAAAGCATTAAAAGAAGATTGTAAAAAAGTAGGTGAAGATATGAACCAAGCAATAAATACTTTTAAAAATAGAAGTTTATGAAGAAAACTAACACAAACTCTACCCCAAAAACTACCAGAGAAAGAAAAACAAAACTAACATTTACTTTCTATTTCAAAGAAATAGAAAAAGGTAAGATTGAAGCAACCTGCCCTACTTTAAACGAAGAAATTAAAGGAAATGGGGAAACACAGATGCTTGCCAAAAATGATTTTATCTCTCAATTTAACACCCTCCATGCACCCTCCATTGAGAAATTTAGGGATTCTGTAAAAGAAGATTCCACGGTTACAATCCATCCTATCGAATTAAAAGAGGTAAGAAAAAGGGCGAAAAAACCAGCTAAAAAGAAGTAAATTAAAACTATTAAGTAATTAAGGCCTAAGAAATTAGGCCTTTTTTTGCCTTTGTTTACTTAAGATTTAATACTTTTAAAATAAATAAAATGAAAGAAAAAATTGTATTTTCTGGTATTTTATATAACGAAGAGTTTAAAATTCGTTGGAATATTTATGTAGCTGAGAAGGAAATAGTAATTGAAGAGAATAATGAAGTACAAAAATCAATAATTGAATTTCATGTCTTAGAAAATACTGAATATAGTTTATTTTCTTCACCTTTGGCTAAAGGGTCTACTCTTGAAGAAGCACTAAATAATTTTTTAAAGGTAGAAAAAGAATTATTAAAAACTTTGTAAAAACTTTTTTAGTTTTAGAAATAGTTTTTAATTTTAAATCTGAATATTTGTTTGTATCTTTCTAGTACGGCATTACTAGACAAAGATTTTTCCCACATCCTAATTTTTCGGGATGCCAAGAATAAGAAAAAAAGAACAACAGAAAAGAATAATTGGAGAATCTTTGGTAGAATGAGAAAAAGGTTTTAATTTTATAAAACTTTAAAAAGATTTAACAAATAACACTATTTAAGTTTAAGAAAATGAAATTATCTAACTTACATATTATTAATAGGATTGATCCAAGACAACAGGATCATCATCAACGTCCCGAGGAGGATATTGATGGCCTATTTGTAATTACGTAAGTTTTTTATATAAAAAATGGTGGCGTTACAAATAGGTCTAAAAATAAAAATTTAGACCTATTTTTTTTCTTAGTTCTTTTAAATATTAGTTTTTTTATTCCTGGTTCGTATAATAGGTTCAGTACGGTACTCTTTGAAAGTACAGGATGTAGGTTCGAATCCTCAGCCGGGAACTGTGGCCGGAGCTAGGCTGGTTTATAGCGCCAGGTTGTGACCCTGGAGAACACGAGTTCGATCCTCGTCGGTCACCCATAGAAAAAATGTTCTTTGACATAATTTTGTATTTTATTTTTTATTCTTAATATTTAGAACAAAAAATGAAAATTTGTCCTAAATGTGAAAGTAAACATGGAAAAAATGGTATTTTTTGTTCAAGAAAATGTAGTAACAGTAGAAGTTGGAATGAAGAGGATAAAAAGAAAAAATCAGAATCCGCAAAAAATAGTGATAAAGTTAAATTAGCTAATACACTTAGAAGAAAAGTTAAAAATTTTAACAAAAGAAAATTCAAAAGAGAATTAAAAAGATTAGAGGATAAAAGGAAAAATGAATTAATTAAAAAAAGATTTTGTAAAAACTGTAAACGAGAAATTAATAAGAATAATAAAAGTGGATTTTGCACTAATTGTTGTCATTCAGCTAGTGAATATAGAAATCTTATTAGTATTAAAAATAAAGGAAAAACAGGAGGATATAAAGAAAACAGCGGTTATGGAAAACATGGTTGGTATGAAGGATATAGATGTCAAAGTTCCTATGAATTAGCTTTTGTTATTTATTATTTAGATCATGGAATTAACTTTGAACGAAATAATAAAGGATTTGAATATCATTATAATGGTAAAAATTTAAAGTTTTATCCAGATTTTATAGTTAATGATATTTATTATGAAATAAAGGGATTTAAAATTAAAAAAGATGAATATAAATGGAATAATTTTCCTTATCAGTTAAAAATTTTATATAAAGAAGATTTAAAAGATATTTTTACATACATTAAAATGATATATGGAAAAAATTTTATTAATTTATATCAAAATAATCCTTATAATGAATTAACAAATAATTGTAAAGTTTGTAATAAACCTATTAAAAAGAAAAATATTTATTGTTCAAATAAATGTTCGACTTCGGACTCTAATGGAAAAAATTGTTGGATTTTTAATTTTTTATTAAAACAAAATAAAAAAATAAATAAAACACAATTAGAAGAATATAAAAAGTTAGGTTGGATAAAAGGAAGAAAAAATGAATATTATTTGTTGGCGAAGGCAATACCTGAGTGAGCCGTGATCCTTTCAAGGTCATGTAGTCGGTTTGAATCCGACCGCCAATACAAAATTGTTCTTTGACATATTGGAAAATAAAACTTATTTTAAAAGAGGGTCGGCGACGAAAGTGTGGAATCCTGAAATATGCTAACACACCTGACCGAGGGCTTAAAAATTCTAACCTCTTTTAAAATCTTTTAAAGGTAATTTTAAAATGATTGTAATATTATAGTAGAAGTTTAATTGTGAATAAGTTTAGGTTATAAGTTTATTTTACTTAACATTTAAAACTTAAAAACAATGAAAACTTTAAAGCAATTTTTCAATCAATTAAAAAGAAAACCTTTATTTTTAGGAGCATTTAATGATTCTGAGCATGTATTTAATTCATTTGCAAAAGATGTTGATGATTCTATTAAAATTTGTTATGCCGCTTATGAAATGGATGGATATGAAGGTTCTGCCGTTGTATTCTACTATAATAAAAAGGATAAGAAATTTTATGAGATTTACGGATCACATTGTAGCTGTTATGGTTTGGAAGAATCTTGGAAAGATGATGGATCAGAAGTAAATTTTAAAGAATTAGAAAACAGATTAGAAAATGGTTATTTATATGATGCAGGAGAATTTAAACGAGTTTGGTTAGAATTTAAGAACAAGTAATGGAAATTAAAGGGAAAACTATTTAGTATCTAAATAGGACACACGCCCACACTCAGCCGTTCCATTACTATTGCATCAGTGGTAAAGGTGCAAAATAAAAATTTAAATCAAAATGTCTAAATTAAAAAGTGATGGATTAAGATCCTCTAAAGATTTGAAAGAAGCTATTGAATTAGCTATTAATGGGGATCAAGATATTTTGTTTAGTATTGGTAAGTATATAACATATAATTATTATATGAATATACATATTAAAAAAGATTCGGAAGATGATAAAGAAAACGAAAAGCTTTATAAGCAATTTGAAATTGATCACCCAGATTTATATAAGAAAGTAGAAAATTGGGTAGATTATAATTTTAAGAAGTTTGAAAGAGATGAAGATTAAATACCGAGGGTGTAGTGTAATGGTTAGCATGACATACTGTCGATATGTAGGTCGGAGTTCGAGCCTCCCACTCTCGGCACCACTGTTAAGGTTCAAGACCTTAGTTCAGGTTTGATCACCTGATAGTAATTTGATCAACTACTAAACCAAGGATTGGGCAGTGTTTTTGAGGTACTAGTGTAATGGATAACACGCTGCCGTTCGGTGGCAGTAATGAAGGTTCGAATCCTTCAGCCTCACTTAAAAAGGGAGTATAGTATAATGGTTAAGTATAACAGTCTTCGAAACTGAAGGTTAAGGTTCGAATCCTTATATTCCCTCTTAACACAAAAAGCTTTTTGAAAAATGCTAGTAGAAAAAGAAGAGAAATTTAATTTTGTAATTGGTAGATTATGGAATAATGGTGAATCTAATTTATGTGTTTATACTTATTTCGGGGAAGTACATTATGGTACCTTAGAAGATGCTAGAAATTTTAGAGATACTATTAATAATAGAACTGATGATCACAAAGGAGAATATAAAATTTATAAAGTAAGTTCAACGCCAATAGAATGATTTTATATCATTTAACAAAAGAAAAAAATTTAGATAGTATTTTATCTAAAGGTTTAATTGCTGATAAAAATTCAGGTTTAACAGTAAATAAAAAATCTAAATTCAAAAAAGTATTTTTAACAAATGATATACCTAGAATAGTAGTAAGTCAAGCTGGAGAAAAATGGTGTAAAAGATATAATCCTATTGTATTAGAAATAGAAATAGAAGAAAAATGTATTACTCCAGTACATTATCGAGATGGAGCTACCTATACTTTGTCAGATTTTGAATTTGTCGTAGGCAGTTTTATACCTAAAGAACTAATTAAAAATTCAATACCTTTAAAGGAATTTTGGAAAGAATGTCCATTTTAAAAACTATAATATTATTTTTTACTATTTTTTATAGTATAAATTGTTTAGGCCAAGGATATTTTAAATTTAGATTGGCTAATAATACAAATGAAATTATGTATGTTTATTTACCAGGTAATAAAGCAGAAAAACTTTTACCTCAAAATATTTCAAAATATAGTAAAATTAAACTAGGAACACCTTTTTGGTGGACAATAAAACCTCAAGATAGTTTAAACATTTATACCTGTGGTTTTACTGAATCAGGAACAGTAGGCATTCCTACTTTAAAAAATCAAAAATATACAGTAGAAATTTGTAAAGGTAAATTTACATATTTTTTTAAAACGAGATTTGGATCAAATAAACATCCAGGTCTTAATTGTGATATATTTCCAGATGGGACATTAAGTAAAAATATGAAAGAATAAATATACAACTTTCGTCTAGCGGTTTAGGATGCCTCCCGCGTTAATGGAGGAGACAGTAGGTTCGAATCCTCTAAGTTGTGCCAATAGTAAAAATCAAAAATGAAAACTTTAGCTATAGGAGATATACACGGAAGGCCTATTTGGAAAGAAATCTTAGATAAAGAAAAAGACTTCGATAAATTAATTTTCATTGGAGATTATTTTGATTCCTATAATGGATATAACGGTCCTAAAGAAAAAAGTAATTTTCTTGAGATTTGTAAATTAAAAAAAGAAAATCCTAATCAAGTAATTCTTTTAATTGGTAATCACGATTATCAATATTTCGATTTAACATCAGGAGAGCAGTATACAGGTTTTCAAGATAAATATGCTTTTGATTTTAATATAGCATTAAGAGAGAATATGGATTTATTACAGTTATGTTATACTGAGAATAATACTATATTTTCACATGCTGGAATTTCAAAAGGATTTTTAGTAAATAAAGGTATAATAACAAAAGAAGAAAAATTTGAAAGTTTTGATTATTTGGATTTAGTAGTTAAGTTAAATGATTTAATGAAGTATAAACCCAATGAATTTAGTTTTACTTTAAATATGCTTTTTGATGATAAAGGAGATGATATAATTCAATCTCCCATCTGGATAAGACCTTATAGTTTGGCTTTAAGTTCAATTCCTATAAGGCAGGTAGTAGGCCATACAAGGGTAGATTTAATTACTAATATATCGGATAGAATTTATTTAATAGATGCACTTAAAAATAGACAATATCTAAAAATAGAAGATGAAGTATTTAAAATTGAAAGTTTATGAATTTATTTCAAAAACAATTAGTTAAACTTAGTTCAGGTACTGAATCAGATTTTAAAATTGAATGTGATGCTTTAACAGATGAGGATATTGAATGTTGTGCATATTTAATTAGTAAAAAAGTAAAGTTTAAAAAAGTTTATGGTGTACCTAGAGGAGGTTATAGATTACAAAAAGCTCTTGAAAAATATACTACTTCAAATAGAGAATTACCTATTTTAATAGTTGATGATGTTTTAACTACTGGGAAAAGTATGGAGAGTTTTTTAAATAATAGTGATTGGTATTATGAAGAATTATTAGTTCCACCAATAGGATTTGTAATATTTGCCAGGGAAAAATGTCCAAATTGGATTCAGACTTTATTTCAAATGTAAAATATGAGTTTTAAACAATTACATAAAATATGGCGAAAAAACTTTAATCAAGAATGCCTTGATAGAGATGGTCATAAATGTGTATTTTGTGAAAAAACTATTAATTTAAATGTTCATCATATTACAGATCGACATGAATTACCTAATGGAGGTTATGTAAAATCGAATGGAATTACAGTTTGTGAAGAACACCATTGGAAATGTGAACAATATCATATTAAAGTGGAATGTGAAGATGGATATTGGCCAGAAGATTTATATAAAATGATAGGCAGTTCATATGAACAAGCAATGGAAGATAGTAAAAACTTAAATAAAGATTAAAATCATTATATGAAACTCATCGTGGCAGTAAATCATAAAGAATTTATCGGAAAAGAAGGAAAAATGATGTGGAGAAGTAAAGAAGATTTTAAACATTTTAAAAAATTAACTACTGGTACTTATGGAGGTATTTTAATAGTTGGTAAAACTACCTATGAAAATGATTTAAAAGGAAAAGAATTGCCAGGTAGAGAATGTATTGTAATTGGAACGAATTATCATACATTGAAAGAAGGAGTAGAAAAAGCTATTCTTAAATCACATTTAGTACCTGGACTTGAGAATTCATATAATTCTACTGTAAGATATAAAGATATATGGATAATAGGTGGGAGT
>Ga0105241_10000046_pt1 | contig 97861 bp, 71 predicted proteins | sample KBSC64metaG_FD_80422 | JGI IMG/M metagenome (GOLD analysis project Ga0105241, IMG submission 80422) | Corn rhizosphere microbial communities from Kellogg Biological Station, Michigan, USA - KBS C6-4 metaG | ecosystem: Host-associated > Plants > Roots > Rhizosphere > Soil | place: Michigan, USA... | reverse complement strand
GTTCGCGCGCCGCATCCGCGCCGACGGGAAGATCGGTGACGAGCAATCCGTCGCACCCCGCATCGCGGACGCGTGTCAAGACGTCTGGGCCGCCAGCGAGGATTGGATTCAGATACGAGAACAACACGATCGGAATGTCGAGCGCCGCCGCACGAACGACATCCAACACGCCATCGAACGTCATCCCACCGTCGAGCGCGCGTTGCGAGCTCCCCTGGATCACCGGCCCATCGGCCATCGGATCCGAAAATGGAACGCCGACTTCGATGACGTCGGCTCCGCCGTCGCGCAGTGCGCGGAGCACGGCGATGGACGTTTCCTTGTCCGGATGTCCGGCGGTCGCGTAGCAAACGAGCGCTTTGCGCCCCTCCTCACGGAGGCGGGCAAAACGGCGGGCGAGTGTTTCAGAGGAGGTAGTCACTGACTCGAATACCATAACGTTCGGGATCGGTCGTCTTGATGATCGTGCGCGCAAACTCGCCATCCTCCCCTCGAGCCGCAAGGTCCACGCGGATCGGGGGATCGAGCAATTGTCCCTGGCTGTCGCTCACGACGATCACCGTCGGCCGCGAGAGGAGCATCGGATCGGGATTGGCGGAGTGTACGACGGCGAGCTCGAAGGTATCGAGCACGACCAGTGTACCAACCGGATAGATCCCGAGCAGATTGATGAAAGCTTTGACGACGATCTGATCCATCCCTCGCGCCGGATTGTCTCGCATCTCTTGCAAGACGGCCGACGGTGGATAGGGAACTGTCTGATACGAACGGCGCGATGTCGCCGCATCATACCCGTCGGCGACGGCGACGATTCGGCTGGTAATCCCCATCGTCCGTGGCCGCACCGGCCGCGGATACCCCGTGAGGTCGCACTTCATGTGATGTTCGTGCGCGACCACCATGGAACGATATGGAAGATCCTGCTGTCCACGCATCTGGAACAACGCGAGCACGCCCAGCCATGGATGCGCCTTGATGTGGCGCCAATCGTGATCGTCCAAGTCGCTCGACTTCTGGATCACGTCGATCGCGACACGAGATTTCCCAATGTCGTGCAACAGCGCGGCCAGACCGAGCTCGTACAGTTGCAGCTTGGTCATCCCGAGCCGTCGTCCCAGCGCGACGGAGAAGATGCAGACGTTGACGGAGTGCGTGTACGTGTACTCGTCGTAATCACGCAACGTCGTCAACCCGAGGATCGAGGTCTCTTCGGTCAACACCTGATCGACGATCCCCTGCACCGCCCGCTTCAATTTCCGCAAGCTCGGCGCGCGTCCCATCCGGACGGATCCCATGACATCCTTTGCGATGGCGACCGACTGTGCGTATGTCCGTGTCGCGGCGGCTTGCTGCTCGGACTGGTCAGCCGGTCCATCATCCGCGTCGTGCGACGGATCGAGATCGAAGACCTTCACCCCCGCTTGGGCGAGATGCGCTTTGACCTCGTTGAATCGCTCGTCGGGCGTCTCCGCGGTCGCACCACCGCCCAGCATGGACAAGAGGATGAGCCAATCGCGCGGCGACGATGCGTCGGCAACGCGGATTCCCCCGATGCCCGAATGCCGGAGCAACGACAACACTTGTCCGAAGCTACCGTAATTGCTCAAATCGAGCCGCAGGCGCGTACCATTGACGAACAGAAACTCGCCTTGCACCTTGAATTCGAGCTCTTGCTCATGGACGCGAATCTCTTGCGCGATCCCTACCACGTCAGACAGGGCGCGCTGCACCGATTGATGCTCCGGCGGATATAACTTCATGACGCGTGTTGCGCCATGAAGCGCCGTGATCAGTGCTTTCCCTTCACGCCGTGTTTGCGCGACGGTTTCGCGATCGCCGGATTCGTCGATCATGTCGCCCCTCGCAATGCGCGCGCCGCCGCCGTGCGAACGATGACGTCCTTGTCACCAGACGCTTTCCGCAGCGCGTCGAGCGCGCGATCGGTGCCGACTTTGCCGAGCGCGGTCGCGGCGTACGCGCGCGTCTGGCTGTCTTCTTTGCGCGTGAGAAAGCCTTTGGGATTGAGAATGCCGTCGAGCAGCGTGACCGCGGTATCGCCTCCCAACGCGCCGTACGCTTCGAGGAATGCCGCTTTTTCGGCGCCCGTGCTGGCGTCGGAGGAGATGAATCCTTTCAGCATGCGCTCGACTCGCGGGAGCGCCGAACGCTGTTGCCGTTCGCCAAGGGCGCGGACGGCGATGATGCGAATCTCCGCATGCGCGTCTTCCACCGCACGCTCGATGGCTTGCATCGCCCCCGTCGATCCGATGTCGACCAGCGCCGTCACCGCCAGCTTGCGCACGTCGACGCTCGTGTGCGTCAACAACTTCGCGAGCGGTGCCACCGTCGCCGGAGAGCGCACGGCCCCCGCCCTCCGAATCGCCTCCGTGGCAATGGCTTCGTCATCGCTGCCGATCAACTTGACGAGCTCGGCCGTATTTCCCGCGATGATGCGCGTGATCGCCCCTTCCATCAGGGCGCGCAACTCTGGATTATGCGTCTTGCTGATGTGACTGAGGACCGACACGAGCGCGGACGGGCGTAGCTGCGCAAAGAGTTGATGCAAATCATCCTGCGGCGGCCGAAGGGGCGTGTCCTCCAACGTCACCAGCAATTGTTGCAGGACGTCGGGCTCGCTCAACCGCGCGGACAAATTCAAGAGCCGGGTTTGCTGCGACGGGACGAGCTCCACGGCCCGTTCGGTCGCCGACACACTCTCGCGGAGCAAATAAGCAACGGTGCGGAACTGCAGATTCGCCAGGAGCGTGACGAGCAACGATTCGAGAATTCCGCAAATTTCCTCGCGGACTGTCGGATCGGCTTCACGCTCGAACGTGTCGAGGAGGCCGGCCACGACGATCGGACGAAGATCGCACGCGAATTCGTCACGGATCGCCTGTTGCAAGTACGCGACTTCGTTCGATTCTAGAAAATACAACGTCGTATCGAAGTCGTCGACGCGTGCGAACGGTGATGACGACGGCGGAGTTCCACTACTGCCGCCGATCGGCTCAGCGTTAGAAGCGTCGCGCTCGATCGTTGCGGGCGGCGCAACCGCGCCATGATATCCGCTTCCTCCTTTGCGCAACAGGTCGGCGCCCGGAGCGGTCGATCCGTCGGCGCCGAGCTCGACGTAATGATATTGAAACGCGTCGAAGTCCCGTTCCCACAGCAGCGTGAGAAGATCATCGTCATCGGTGGCTTGCCGCGTTCGGGCGCGTTGCACGACGTCGAGCAAGACGTCGAGGTCGCGGGTTTCGAATCCCGGACGCATCTCGAGGCCGCGCACGCCGTCTTTGTAGAAGACCCACGGGAGACTTTCGTTCCCACGCCCGGGCTCTTCCAACGCGGCACGCCCTTCACTGACGAAGGCCGTATCGGTCACGATGAGCGAAAGGACGTCCGTGTGCGCCCAGACCGCCGGAAAGGCCGCACGCACGGCGTCGAGTGCCCGAACATGCATCGGATTGTTCGGGAGATACAGCTGGTGCGCCCGTACCGCTTTGGCGAACAGCTTGAGCAATTCCGTCACGGGCGCCAACGGCACCAGTGCGTCGTCGTCGCTCGGCTCCGTCGATGCGTTCGGTGGCGACGCAATCATGCGCCCGGCCCCACCCCCATCGCGCTGATCTGCGCAACGTCTTTGTCACCGCGGCCACTCACACAAATCAATACCACGTCGTCGCGATTCCACCGCGCGGCGTTATCGGCGACCCAGGCGATCGCGTGCGACGTTTCGAGCGCCGGAATCACCCCTTCCAACCGGCTCAGCTGCGTGAAGCCGCGCAACGCCTGGTCGTCGGTGACGGGATAGTACTTGGCGCGGCCGATGTCGTGGAGATACGCGTGCTCCGGACCGACGCCAGGATAGTCCAATCCCGCGGAGATGGAATGCGCGGGATGCACCTGTCCATGTTCATCCTGCAACAAGTAGCTCAAGAAGCCGTGCAACACACCGGGCTTCCCTTTCGTCATCGACGCCGCGTGCTTGTCACCGTCGACCCCTTCTCCGGCCGCTTCGATCCCCACCAGCTCGACCGATTCATCCTCGACGAAGGCGTGGAACGTCCCCATCGCATTCGAGCCGCCACCGATACACGCGACGACCGTCGTCGGAAGACGTCCGGCAACGTCCAACATCTGCGCGCGAGCCTCACGACCGATGATACTTTGAAATTCGCGCACCATCCGTGGATACGGCGCCGGTCCGACGACCGATCCAATGATGTAATAACTATCTTCGACATTCGTGACCCAGTCGCGAATGGCTTCGCTCGTTGCGTCCTTCAACGTGCGCGTCCCTGATGTCACCGGAATGACTGTCGCGCCCATGAGCTGCATGCGGAACACGTTGAGCTGTTGGCGCCGCATGTCTTCTTCGCCCATGTAGACGACGCACTGCAGGCCGAATCGCGCGCACGCCGTTGCCGTCGCGACGCCATGTTGCCCTGCGCCAGTTTCTGCGATGATGCGCCGTTTTCCCATGCGTTGCGCGAGCAATGCCTGCCCCAACGCATTGTTGATCTTGTGCGAACCCGTATGGTTCAGATCTTCCCGCTTGAGATACACGGTGACGCCGAGTGCTTCGGAGAAGCGGGGGGCGGTGCTGAGCGGCGATGGACGACCGACGTAGGTCGTCAACAAGTCGTTCAACTCCGCGACGAACGCCGGATCGCGCATCGCCGCGTCGAAGCTGCGATCCAATTCGTCCAACGCGGGGATCAGTGTTTCGGGAACGTATCGTCCGCCGAACGCACCGAAGCGATCTTTTTCAACCACTGTTTCAACTACTGTCGTCATGACACTCTCGCGCTACAGGCTCGTCCATTCATATCAATCGCGACGCCGTCCGTGATTCGCTGCATCAAGCGTCACGCACCGCGTCGATGAATCGCCGCATCAATTCCGCATCTTTCACCCCGCGCGCCGACTCGACGCCCGAGGACACATCGACAACATCCGGCTGGAGCGCTCGTATCCCTCGGCGAACGTTGTCGGGGTTCAAACCGCCAGCCAACACCAGGGAAGCATGCGAGCGAAATGGCGCAATCCACGCCGCCGCGCGCTCCCAATCAAAAGTAGCACCAGTCCCCCCGAGCCCGGACGCCGATTTCGTATCGAGAACGACCGCGTCCGCGGCCTGGAACAGCGCTTCGATCCCGTCCGGAATCTCATCCGGGCCCACGCGGACGACCGCCCACACTTCCGCGGCGCCCGCCGAGCGTGCACGTGCGATGTCGTCCTGCGTGGGATCCGCGTGCAATTGCGCAATCTGCAGCGGCACTCCCGCTACCGCCTCGGCCACCACCGCATCGTCGCCGATGGGAAGGACGCCGACACGGGGGATGGCCACGCCGGCAAAGAGCGCCGCCGCGGATGCTGGGGTCTGTTGCCTCGGCCCTCCGGCGAAGACGGCTCCTAGATAGTCAGCGCCCAGGGCAACCGCGGTCTCGACGTCTTCCCGACGGGTCAGACCGCAGAACTTGACGCGGACACTACCGCGGACGCTACCATGAGCGCCAGGGCCGGAGCTATCGCGAGCGCTCATCCCGTCGCACCGAGACGCCCGACAACGACGCAACCGCGCTGCGTGGATCGTCGGCCGCCGAGATCGCGGAGCCGACGAGCACCGCGTCGGAACCGAAGGCCGCGGCCCGTTCCACGTCCGCGCGCGTGCTCATCCCGCTTTCGGCGATCCCGACGCAATGCGCGGGAATTTGCGGGACGAGCCGCTCCGCGGTGGTCGGATCGATCACCAGCGTTTCGAGATTCCGGTTGTTCACCCCGATAATCTCCGCCCCGCAGTCGAGCGCGACCGAGAGCTCGTCTTCCGTCCGAATTTCGACGATGACCTCCAGGCGAATCCGGCGCGCCGTCTCCATCAGCTCTTTGAGCGCCTGCGGTGACACCGCGCGCGCGATGAGCAGCGCCGCGGAAGCACCCAGGGCCCGCGCTTGATAAAGTTGGACCGGATCCACGTGAAAATCTTTTTTGAGGACGGGGATTCGCACCGCCTGGACGACGCGCACCAGATCGTCGTCTGATCCGCCAAAATGGCGTGGCTCGGTCAAGACGGAAATCGCCGCCGCACCACCGTCGGAATAGGCGATAGCCTGAGGAGCGGCCGCGATTTCCGGTCGAATTGTCCCTTTTGACGGCGATTGACGCTTCACTTCGGCGATGACACCGACCGTCTCCTGCCGGAGCGCCTCATATAATGACGGAGCAGTCCCCGCCGATTCGGCAGCAGAACGCCACTGTGCACGCTCGACGGAGAGCTGCATGGCGCGCTGTCTGGCTTCGGTGACGATGGCTCCCAGGGTCCCGGAAGGTGGGGTCCACAATAATTTTGCTTGCGCTTCGGGCATTCTTCGGATATCTATTCTTCGGCGGTTGTTCGGGAAATCCCGAGCCGGCTGTTACCTGTTGTTACCTGTTCACAGGAATCTGTCTATGTCGCTCACGAAGCGCCAACGCGAAATTCTCGATTACCTCTCAACGTACTCTGACGACAAGGGGTATGCACCGAGCTTCGAGGAAATCGCGTCCAAGTTCAACTACAGCTCGCTGGCAACGGTCCACGAGCATTTGAGCAACCTGGAACGCAAGTCGTACATCAAGCGGAAGTATAACGAGAGTCGCGGCATCGAAATTCTTCCGTCGGACATTTTTCCGCGCGCGGTGCAATTGCCGATGCTCGGAACGGTCGCGGCCGGGTTGCCCATCGAAGCGATGGAGCAGCACGAGACGATCGCCGTGCCGGATGCGTTCATCCGGAAGAGTGGCAATCACTACGTGCTCAAGGTGCGCGGGAACTCGATGATCGACGAGCACATCTGCGATGGCGACTTCGTCGTCGTCAATGAGCGCAAGTCGGCCGACAACGGGGAAACCGTCATCGCGCTGATCGATGGAAACGGTGCGACGGTCAAGCGGATGTATCGCGAGCGTGACGGGCGGATCCGGTTACAACCCGCGAACGAGACGATGGAACCGATCTACGTGCACGAGAATGACGTCGCCATTCAAGGCGTCGTCGTCGGTGTGATGCGGCGCTGCGGCTGAGCCGCGCGCCGTTTTCCATTTTCGCGTTATTTCGACGGAAGTGCCGCCCGCAGGCGCTGTAACGCATGGAGCGCGGTGCCGTCCGCCAGGGCGCCGCGCGCGCGTTCGACGCCGTCACTAAATGAAGTGACGTCTCCAGAGACGTAAATTGCGCCGGCGGCGTTGAGGAGCACGGCACTCTGCGCACCGGCTGGGACGGAGTCAGTCATTGCGGGATCGAGGAGGCGCTCGATCAGCGCCGCATTCTCCGCGGGAGACCCGCCCGCCAGCTCACCCGCTTCAGCGATCGAGAACCCGTATGTGCGCGGATCGATGTTCCATTCGGAGACGTTGGTTCCGCGAACCTCGATCACTCGCGTTGTCCCGAGCGGTGAGATCTCATCCATTCCCGGTTCACCGTGCACCACCAAGGAGTGCACAGTCCCCAGCGACGTCAGCGCCGCCGCGATCGTCTCGAGGCGCGAGATATCCGCCACGCCAAGGACTTGTCGTCCCGCGGATGCTGGATTGGCGAGCGGACCGACGACATTCATGACCGTCGGGACGGCGAGCTCGCTGCGGATCGGACCAACGTGACGCATTGCGGGGTGCATCCGCGGCGCGAACATGAAGACGATCCCTGCGTCCGCGAGCGCGGTCGCCATCCGCGTCACGTCGACATCGATGCCGACGCCGAGCGCTTCCAGGACGTCGGCGCTGCCGGATTTGGACGTGAAGGAGCGATTCCCGTGCTTCGCGATCCGAACGCCCGCCCCTGCGGCCACGAGCGCCGCGGCGGTGGAAATATTGAAGGTCGTGACCGTGCCGCCGCCGGTGCCGCACGTATCGACGAGGCGATCCGCGTCGGCGCATTCCAGGCGAATCATCGCATTGCGCATCGCTTGCGCGACACCGGCGATGACGGGTGCGGGCTCACCGCGAACACGCATGCCGAGGAGCAATGCGGCGACGCGAACCGGTGACGCGTCGCCGCGCATGACGACATCGAAGGCGGCGGTGACGCCAGCTTCGGTCAGCGGGCGGCCGTGCGCGAGGTCGGCAATGACCGCGTGAAGCGCGGCCGGAGCGTTGGTGGTCGTCATTTAGTGACGTGCGGGATGCGTCGGAGCGTTGCTACCCGGGTCGTCGCGTTCCTGGCGTAACTCCGCGTCAGGGTGCAGCCGGTCGCGCAGCGCTCGCTCCGCGGCGTCGCGCTCGAAGGCTCGGAGTTGCTCGCTCTGCATGCGCAGTTGCTCGGATTGCTGATGGAGCTGGAGGTGTGCGCGCTCGAGCCGGCCGACCGCGCTCGACACCTGCTCTTCGACCGCGGAGAGACGTCGTTCCGCCGCTTCGGCGCGGTGACGCATCCGCTCGAGTGACCGCTCCTGCTCCGCGACGCGCACCAGGTCGCCACTTTCGCCCGCTGCGAGGCGGAGCTGCGCGATCTCGCGTTCGAGGGCGCCGAGCGTTTGTACGTGCTCCTTGCGCAGACGATCCGTCACAGTGTGGAGCGCCTCGACCGCCTCGAAGCGCGCGGCGCGCTCGAAGAAGCGTGCGTACACGACACTCAGGAGATCGACGAGTGGCGCGGCGCGCTCGACCGCCTTCCCTCCCACTCGCCGCCGCCGCTCGTAGAGCGCGACGACCGCGCTCAGCGAACCGTCGATGACGATGCCTTTGAGGTGGAGGCGGACGTCATCCCCTTCCAATGGAATACCGAGGAGCCGAGCATATTGCGCCGCTTGATCGCCCACGTCGGCGAATCGCTGGCCCGCCAGGACCGCGTACCGAACCGTGACCGGGAGATGGTCGATCCCCACCTGCGACCGTTCTGTTCCGCCCGGCGGGGTAACCGCTCGCCGGTCGAAGATTGTGTTGCGCCGCGGGTCGAAGGCGAGGACCGATACGCCGGTCCCCTTTTCGGACTCGAGCTCGTCGTTGACGATCCGGATCGCCGCGTCGAGGTCCGGCGCGGCGGTGAGATCGGCGGCGAGGGTGGCGAGAGTCCGTGCTGGCATACGATGCTGCGAGTTTGGCGCCTCCCCTGGCGAATGTCAATCGTCAGAGCGGCTCTGCGGACACGAGGATCAACTCCCTTCATGACGCATGCGTTGATATCGTTCGGTGCCGCGCCTCACATGCCATGTGATTCCTTGACTTCCCCTCGCTCCGGGGTAAGTTCCGCGCAATGACCGACCGCACCGTGCAACTCGTACTGCACTATGACGGGGCGCGGTTCGCGGGGTGGCAGCGACAGCCAGTCGACCGAACGGTCCAGGGCGAACTTGAACGATTGTTCGAGCGTCTGTTGGGAGCACCGACGACCGTTACCGGCGCCGGACGAACGGATGCCGGAGTGCATGCGCGCGGACAGGCGGCTCACATCCGGGTTCCGGAACGATGGTCGCCGACGGAGGTCCGGCGCGCAGCCAATGCGCTTCTCCCGGACGACGTCTGGGTCGCGGCCGCGTACGACATGGATGACCGATTTCATGCGCGCTACAGCGCGACATCGCGGTCATACCAATATGTCGTGGGGACGGATGAAGCGGCGGCGTCGCCATTTCGGCGGCGATACGAATGGGGGGTGCGCGGGCCGTTGGACGCCGCGTTGCTCGCCGATGCCGCGCGCGCCGTACTCGGGGAGCATGTCTTTCGTGGATTCGCGGTGCGTGGGACGGCGCCCGAGACGGATGATCATCGCTGCATCGTCGAGTCGGCGGTCTGGGAGGAACGGACCGATGCGGGTGGGTACGTCTTCCGCATTACGGCGAACCGCTTCTTGCACCACATGGTCCGGTTTTTAGTCGGGACCATGGTGGATGTGGCGCGGGGACGCCGATCGGCGGCCTCGTTCGTGGAGTTGTTGCGGGCCACGGACAATGCGGCGGTGTCGCCGCCGGCGCCTCCCCACGCGTTGACGTTGGACCGTGTGACATATCCGTCCTCGTTGTACAAGGACGGCCCGAACGGGGGAGCAATTGGGGCGGCGACCGCTGCACCAACGCACTCTCCACCGCTTGTAGACGCATGAAGATTTTTGTGCAAACGGCGTCGATCGATGAAATTCGCCGGATGACGGAGGCGGGGCTCATCGATGGCGTGTCGCTCCCAATCGACGAGTTGCCCGACACCGAGGCTGTCGTCGATCGGTTGACGGAGATCGAGCGCGAATTCGCGCTCCCAGTCTGTGTGCCGGTGCCGGCGTTGATCCGGCGGACATCTATCGCGAAGCGCGCGATGTCGGGCGCATCTCGGATCATGTGATCGCCCAGGTGCCGTTTCTCGAAGACGCGATCATCCCGATCCGGAAATTGGTCGCCGACGGGATTCGCGTCTGTGCGACCTACGTCTATACGGGAACGCAGGCGTTTCTCGCCGCGAAGGTCGGCGCGCGGATGATCATCGTCAACGTCAACGACGTCGATGGCAACGGCCAGCGGGGCGCGCAGGTGGTGGCGGACATCCGCGACGTGATCGACCAAACGAAGATCGAATGTGATCTCGTCGTCGCGGGCGTACACAACGCGCAGCAATTTACGGAAGCGATGCTCGCCGGCGCCGACATCATTTGCGTCACACCGGAGTTTTTGCACGAGCTGTTGGTCCACTCGTTGACGGACCGTGGTGTCGATCGCTTCCTGCGTGACGTGTCGCGGCGCCGTAAACTGCGAGGAGGGTGAGTGCGGCGCTGCGTCATTCCACTCTTCGCGATCGGCGCCCTCCTCGGGTGCAAGGGATCGCGGTCACAGACCCCGGAGACCCGGCTCGAAGAGCCTCGGCCAACCGCGCGCGTCGACGCCTCGCGAAAGAACGCGATTACCGCGGCGGTCGAACATGTATCACCGTCCGTCGTCACGGTACAGACTGAAGCGATCGAACACGTTCCCGCGGATTTCTTCGAGCAATTCTTTGGAGGGCAATCGGCCGAGCGTGCGACGGCGGGGTTGGGATCGGGGTTCATCATTCGACAGGATGGGTACATCCTCACGAACGAACACGTCGTGCGTGGCGCCTCGAAGATTCACATCGCGCTGCGCGACGGGACTCGCTATTCGGCGACTGTCGTCGGTCATGACGATCAGAACGATCTCGCCGTGTTGAAAGTGGCGGCGAAAAATCTTCCGGTGGCGCCGCTCGGGTCGTCGGATGATTTGATGATCGGCGAGTGGTCGATCGCGATCGGAAATCCGTATGGATTCGTGCTCGCCAACACGGAACCGAGCGTCACGGTTGGCGTCGTCAGCGGTGTGGGCCGCAATCTCGTCGCGCCACCCGAGCAATCGGGAACGGTTTACGTCGACATGATTCAGACCGATGCGGCGATCAATCCCGGGAATTCCGGCGGACCGCTCGTCAATGCGTCGGGCGACGTGATCGGGGTCAACAGCTCGATCTATACACCGTCGGGTGGTTCAGTCGGGCTCGGGTTTGCGATTCCGATCAATCGTGCGCGCCGGGTGGCGGAAGATTTGATTGCACATGGGGCGGTGCGCCAGCCGTGGATTGGTGTGAAGCCAGCTGTTGCTGAGGCGACGGACTTTGGTGCGGCGACGACGCGTGGTGTCATCGTCGCGTCTGTTTCGCCGGGATCACCCGCGGCGGTCGCGGGAATCAAACAAGGCGACGTGATCACGCGGGCGGGGACGCGCACGTTACACAACTCGTATGACTGGGAAGCGCAGCGGTTGGAGTTGCGGGTTGGTCAGACGCTCCCGTTGGTCATTCATCGCGACGGACACGATATCAATGTCGACGTCAAAGTCGCCGATTTGCCGGAAGTGAATGCGCCGCGTGTCACGGTGCTTCGCGAGATCGAGCTTGTCTCGCTCACACCGGCCATTCGCTCCGAACGGAACATCCGGAGCGCGTCGGGCGCCTATGTCCGAGGGGTCAGCCAGCGCGTGTCCGAACAGATCGGACTGCAGGCTGGCGACGTGATCGTGCAAGTCAATCAGACACGTATCAGTAACGCGAACGATGCGGCGGCGGCGCTCAACGGCGGGCGTGGGATGACCGTGATGTTCGTCGAGCGCCAAGGCCAGTATTATCGAACGGAATTCGTCACTCAATAACTTGCAATACCTCGTCCTCAACTTGTTCTCATGAACGTATATACTTCCCCACTCGGCGCACGCTATGCATCTCGCGCCATGCTCGAGCTCTGGTCGCCACAGCGCCGGCACGAGCTCTGGCGTGAACTGTGGATCGCGCTCGCCGAGGCGGAGCGTGAGCTGGGCGCCGACATCCCCGCCGATGCGATCGAACAGATGCGCGCGAACGTGTCGCGGATCGACTTCGACGCGGTGGCACAATATGAGAAACGGTTCCGGCACGACGTCATGGCGCACGTGCATGCGTACGGCGACGTTGCGCCGGCCGCAAAAGCGTTCATCCATTTGGGGGCGACGAGCGCGTATGTGACCGACAACGCCGATCTGCTGCTCATGCGGCGTGGTTTGGAGCTGTTACGGGCGCGCATCGTCGACATCTTGCGGCAGCTTGCGTCGTTCGCGGCCCAGTGGCGCGACGAGCCGACGCTCGGGTACACCCATCTGCAGCCCGCGCAGCTCACGACGGTCGGCAAGCGTGCGACGCTGTGGATGCAGGATCTCGTGCTCGACGTCGCCGACATCGATTATCGGCTCGCGCAACTTCCGTTGCGTGGCGTCAAAGGGACGACCGGAACACAGGCGTCGTTCCTCCGTTTATTCGATGGCGATCACGCCAAGGTTCGTGAGCTCGACGCGCTCGTCTGCGCGAAGATGGGTGTGCCGCGATCGCTTCCGGTGACCGGACAGACGTATACACGGAAGCTCGACGCGGCAGTGCTCGGCGTCGTCGCTGGCGTGTCGGCGAGCGCGGCGAAGTTCGCGAGCGATCTGCGGGTGTTGCAGTCGTTTGGTGAGATCGAGGAGCCGTTCGAGAAGGAGCAAATTGGCTCCTCCGCCATGGCGTACAAGCGCAATCCCATGCGGTCCGAGCGGATCAACTCGCTCGCCCGCTTCGTCATTTCGCTCGAAGTGAACGCGAACGAGACGCACGCGGTCCAATATTTCGAGCGGACCCTCGACGATAGCGCGAATCGCCGGCTCGTGATTCCGGAGATGTTCCTCGCGACGGACGCGATCCTCGTCCTCATGCAGAACGTGACGAGTGGGCTCGAAGTACATCCGGCGCGCATCAAACGCCGGGTCGCCGACGAGCTTCCGTTCATGGCGACGGAAGAGTTGATCGTCCGCGCGGTCAAGGCGGGTGGCGACCGGCAGGAAGTGCACGAAGTGATTCGCCGGCACAGCATCGCCGCCGCGGCGGCGGTCAAGGATGGTGCGCCGCGCAACGACATGCTCGATCGTTTGGCGGCGGATCCCGCGTTCGGGATTCCCATGACGGACATTCAATCCGTCGTCGACGCGTCGCGATACGTGGGACGTGCGCCGCAGCAGGTCGATGAATTCCTCGAGGAGGTCATCGAGCCGATTCTTTCGGGAACCGACGGCGCGATGATGGTCGAAGAGGTACGAGTGTAACGATGCCGTCAAATTCATCCATGGCGGCTTCGACGCCAGTGCCAGTCAAATCGACCGCGCTTCCCCTCCCCATTCTGCGCCGCGGGAAAGTCCGCGAAGTGTATGAAGTGGATGCGGACCACGTGCTCCTCGTCGCCTCCGATCGGGTGAGTGCCTTCGACGTGGTGATGAACGAGGCGGTGCCGATGAAAGGGGCCGTGCTCACCCAGATCACCGCATGGTGGTTGCGCCAACTCTCCGGGATTCGGCACCACATGGTGACGGCGGATGCGCGCGAGATCGTTTCGCGCATTCCCTCGCTCGCCGACTCGTACGACCTGCTCGTCGGGCGCGCGATGTTGTCGTTGCGCGCTGAGGTCTATCCTGTCGAGTGCGTCGTCCGAGGGTATCTCTCTGGCAGTGGGTGGAAAGAATATCGTGCCCACGGCACGTTGGCGGGCGAATCGCTCCCCGCTGGGCTCGAAGAGAGCGGCAAGCTCCCCGCCCCGCTCTTCACGCCGGCGACGAAAGCCGAGTCGGGGCACGACGAGAATATCTCGCGTGCGAGGGCGGCCGAGATCCTGGGCCCGGTCGCCAACGAGCTGGAACGCCTCTCGTTGGACATCTACGGGCGCGGGGCGGCGCTCGCCGAGCCGCACGGGATCATCGTCGCGGATACGAAATTCGAATTCGGGGAGCGGGATGGGGAGGTTATATTGATAGACGAGGTCATGACTCCCGACAGTTCGCGCTTCTGGGCGCTTGATACCTATCGGCCGGGAACCACTCCGCCGAGTTTCGATAAACAGCCGCTCCGCGACTATTTGGAGGGGGAGCGCCAAGCCGGACGGTGGAATGGCGATGCGCCGCCGCCGCCGCTCCCGCAGGGTGTCGTCGACGCCACGAGCGCGCGATATCTCGACGCCTATCGTCGTATCACCGGCCACACACTCGACGAAGCGTTACAAGGAGCCCGCGCAGGAGAACGCGCATGAGCTTCGCTCGAGAGGGGTGGCCATTCATCGGGATCGGTGTCGCGCTCGCGTTCATCGCGTACGTGCTCGCGGTCGTGTTCAAAGTGTGGCCCCTGTGGATCGTCGCCTTCGCGCTCACGATTCTCGCGATCTGGTGCGCGTACTTTTTCCGCGATCCGGAACGGACCGGTCCACGCGGCCCGAACGTGGTGATCGCTCCGGCCGACGGAAAGGTGCTCATGATCACCGAAGTCGACGAGCCACTCTTCATCAAGGGGCGCGCGACGCGGATCTCGATCTTCATGAACGTCTTCAACGTGCATGTGAATCGGTACCCGGTCGACGGCCGAGTCGACACAACGTTCTACAACAAAGGGAAATTTCTCAACGCCGCGGCGGAGAAATCGAGCCTCGAAAACGAGCAGAGCTCGGTCGGCATCACCACGCCTCGCGGCGTCAAAATCCTGACTCGGCAAATCGCCGGGCTCATCGCGCGACGCATCGTGACTTATAGCAAGATTGGAGATACGGCACACCAGGGCGAGCGTTTCGGCTTGATTCGCTTCGGCTCGCGTGTCGACGTGTTCGTGCCGACGTCGTCGGCAGTCAAAGTGAAGCTCGGAGACATCACCACGGCGGGGACATCGGTGCTCGCGGAGTTGGCGCCATGATCACGCGGAGCCGGATGGGGCGGATCCGTCATACGGGACGCGGTGACCGGCCGCGGATGCGGCGCGTCGTCGTCGCGCTCCCGAGCGGGTTGACGCTGACCAATTTGTTCTTCGGAATCTTCGCCATCGTCGCGGCGTCGCGCGGCGAGTTTTCGACCGCCGGGATGTACGTCTTTTTCGGCGGGATCGCCGACGCGCTCGACGGGCGCGTCGCGCGCGCGACCAATACCGGATCGGACTTCGGCTCGGAGCTCGATTCGCTCGTCGACATCGTGTCGTTCGGGATCGCGCCGGCGCTGATCATGTACTTCGCGGTGTTGAACCGCGAAGGGTGGGATTGGGTCTGGTCCTTCATTTATGTGGCGTGCGCCGCGATCCGGTTGGCGCGATTCAACGTCGAACAGGCTGGACGCGCGAAGCGGTACTTCCACGGGCTCCCGAGCCCGGCGGCTGGATTGACGCTCGCGACATACTATTGGTTCAGCCAGACCAGCCTGTACAGCGAGACGAACATCGCGCAGCTCCCGTGGCATGTAATGTTACGGTTCGTCATGGGCGGATTGAGCGCGCTCATGATCAGCGACGTCTCGTATCCCGTCTTTCCGCCGGTGGGTTATAAATCGTGGCGCGAAATCGCTGGCACGAGCGTGATCATCCTCGCCATTCTCGGCGTCGTCTATCGTCGCAACGAGTTCCTCTTTCCGGCGTGTCTGGCGTATGTCCTCTATGGGCTCGCCATGACTGTCGTGTTGGGATTACTCGGACGACGCACGCCCGGAGACTCCCCGGTGATCGCGACGAGCAGGCAATCGATCGATGACGACGACGAGCCGATGGAAACATCACCCGCAGTGGTGACGACGGCTGTCTCGACATCGCCGTCGCGGCAGGCGTCGTCAGGCGATGCCGCCCGCCCGACCTCTCCGCCGCGCCGTCGCCGGCGTCGTCGTCCGCCACGTGGTCCACGTGGAGATGATGGATCAGATACACCGCCCGCATCACCACCTCCTTCACCGCCTCCCGCCGGAGAATAGCGTAGTGCCTCAGTTTCGTGTTCCCGTCCAAATCGTTCCGCGCCAAGGGTTGCTCGATCCGCAAGGGACCGCCGTCGCCGGCGCGTTGCGCACGATTGGCTTTCCAGATATTCGCGACGTCCATGTCGGACGTTTCGTCGTGATCCACACCGATGCCAGCGACGCCGCGTCGGCGGCGGCGTCGGTCAAGCAGATGTGCGAGAAGCTGCTCGCCAATCCGGTCACCGAAGATTTCGTGATCGAGGAGGCGACGCCCGCATGAAGTTCGGGATTGTGACCTTTCCCGGCTCCAACTGCGACTACGACGCGTTCCATGCGGTGACGGATAGCCTTGGCCAGGAGGCGGTGTATTTGTGGCACAAGGATCATGATCTCAAGGGCGCGGACGTGATCGTGCTCCCGGGAGGATTCAGCTACGGGGATTACCTCCGTGCGGGTGCGATCGCGCGGTTCAGCCCGATCATGGCGGAAGTCGTCGCGCACGCCAGACGTGGTGGGCCCGTGCTGGCGGTGTGCAACGGATTCCAAGTCGCGTGCGAAGCGGGATTGTTGCCAGGTGCGCTGCTCCGCAATGCGTCGCTCAAGTTCGTGTCGCAGCCGGTGTACTTACGCGTCGAACACAAGAGTGGCGTCTTCATGCAGGATTACGCCGAAGGCGACGTGTTGAAGATTCCCGTCGCGCACGGGGAAGGACGATACACGGCTGATGCAGACACGATTCGCGCCCTGGAAGATCAAGGGCGCGTCGTGTTTCGTTATACGAATGCGCACGGTGACCGGGAGCCGTCGGCGAATCCGAATGGATCGCTCAACGATATCGCCGGCATCGTCAACGAACAAGGAAATGTGCTCGGCATGATGCCTCACCCGGAACGCGTCGTCGATCCGCTGCTCGGTTCACCCGATGGTCTCGCGTTGTTCGAGTCCGTCCTCGGCGCGGTGGCCGCATGACGCAAACGACCCAGACGACGACACGCACCGTCGAGCCCCGTCCTGGCGATCCGAAGATCACGCCGGCGCTGGTTGCCGAACATGGTCTCACGCCCGACGAGTACGATCGTCTCGTCAAAATGCTCGGACGCACGCCGACGTTCACCGAGCTCGGTGTGGTGAGCGCACTGTGGAACGAGCACTGCTCGTACAAGCATTCCAAAAATGTGTTGCGGACGCTCCCAACCAAGGCGCCACACGTGTTGCAAGGACCCGGCGAAAACGCCGGCGTCATTTCGATCGGCGACGGAATCGCGATTGCGTTCAAGATCGAATCGCACAACCATCCGTCGGCCGTCGAGCCGTATCAAGGCGCGGCCACCGGCGTTGGCGGGATTCTTCGCGACGTCTTCACGATGGGCGCGCGGCCATTCGCGATGCTCAACTCGCTCCGATTCGGGTCGCTCGATTCGGCGCGCAATCAATATTTGTTCTCCGGCGTCGTCAAAGGGGTCGGCGACTACGGCAACTGCGTCGGCATTCCAACGGTCGCGGGTGAGATCGTCTTCGATTCGGCGTACGACGGAAATCCCCTCGTCAACGCGATGTGCGTCGGGATGATGCGCGAAGAAGAGCTCATCACCGCAAAGGCCGAAGGGATCGGTAACCCGATCATCGCCGTCGGCGCGCGCACCGGACGCGACGGGATTCACGGCGCTTCGTTCGCCTCGGAAGATTTGTCGGAGGCGAGCGAAGCAAAGCGTCCGCGCGTGCAGGTGGGCGATCCGTTCACGGAGAAGCTCCTGCTCGAAGCGAGCCTCGAGCTCATTCGCAGCGGACACATCGTCGCCATTCAGGACATGGGCGCCGCGGGGTTGACGTCGTCGTCCGCGGAAATGGCGGCGCGTGGCGACGTCGGTGTGACGATCGACACGGCGCGAGTCCCGGTGCGGGAAACCGGGATGACGCCGTACGAAATTCTGCTCAGCGAATCGCAAGAACGAATGTTGGTCGTCGCCTTGAAGGGACGCGAAGAAGAAGTGCGGAAGATCCTCCAGAAATGGGATCTCGCCGCGGAAGTGATCGGTGAAGTGATCGCGGAGCCGGTCTATCGCATCACCGAAGGCGATCGCGTCGTCGCGGAGTTCCCGGGGACTGAGCTCGTCTCGCAGTGTCCGATGTATGATGTTCCCGCGGCGGAAAGTGACGAAGCGAAGCAACGTCGTGCGGTCAACGTCGACGCCATTGCTGAGCGTCCCGAAGAGAAAGATCCCGCGTGGACGTTGGAACAACTGCTCTCGACGCCGACAATCGCGAGCAAGCGGTGGGCGTACAATCAATACGATTCGACCGTGCGCACCAACACGGTCATCGGGCCGGGCGGCGACGCTGCGGTTTTGCGCGTCCGTGGCACCGATAAAGCCATCGCGGTCAAGACCGACTGCAATGGACGATATGTCTATCTCGATCCGCGCGTCGGTGGACGGATCGCTGTCGCCGAGGCGGCACGGAACGTGGCCTGCACGGGTGCGCGTCCCATGGCGATCACCAATTGCCTCAACTTCGGGAACCCGAAGCGTCCGGAGATCTTCTTCCAATTCAAGGAAGCGGTCGGTGGGATGGGTGATGCGTGCACCGCGTTGGGAACACCGGTAACGGGCGGGAACGTCTCGCTCTATAACGAAAGCCCGACGGGCGCGGTGTATCCGACGCCAGTCATCGGGATGGTGGGACTCGTCGACTCCTTGGCGCACATCACCCGGTCGACGTTCAAAGAAGAAGGCGATGCGGTCATCCTCTTGGGCGATTGCACCGCGGAGATCGGTGGGAGTGAATACCTCGCGACGATTCACAAAACCGTCGCGGGTGCGCCGCCACAATGCGATCTCGCGCAGGAACGGAACGTGATCGAAACGGTGTTGGAAGCGATTCGCTCCGGCGTGATCGCCTCCGCGCACGATTGCAGCGACGGCGGTCTTGCGGTGGCGTTGGCGGAATGTGTCATGGCCGACCGCGAACAGATGCTCGGCGCCGACATCGATGTGTCGGCGTGGGACGCGTTGCCACTGCGTGCCCTGCTCTTCGGCGAGGCACAAGGACGCATCATCGTCTCGACGTCCAACCCGGATGCGGTGATCGCGATCGCCGACCGGCTTGGCGCCAAAGCACGGCAGATCGGAACGGTGCGCTCACTGGCATCAGGGTTCACCATCAAATGTGCGAGCACGACGCTCCGTGCACCGACGGAGCGATTGGCTCGCGCGTATCATGACGCGATTCCCACGATCATGGGAGCCAGCGTGCAAGGTCTCGCGGCCGAACAGGCCGAAGGAGTAGCGCTCTAATCATGTGTGGCGTTTTCGGGATCCATAATCATCCCAATGCGGCCGACTTGGCGCATCTCGGTCTGTACTCGCTCCAACATCGCGGACAGGAATCGTGGGGGATCGTCGCCATCGACGAGACCTCCACCGCGATCCCCGTCCGGTCGATGGGACTCGTCTCCGACGTTGGAGCGTTGCGGCCACTCGACGGTGTGCAAACACACATCGCGATCGGCCACACGCGCTACAGCACCGCGGGGAGCTCGGCGATCGAAAACGCGCAGCCCGTCCTCGCCAGGTATCGCGATGGCCACATTGCGCTGGCGCACAACGGGAATCTGGTGAACGCCGCCGAGCTTCGGCAGGAGCTCGAAGAGGCGGGGTCGATCTTCGCGTCGTCGGCGGATACGGAAGTCATCGTGCACCGGATCGCACGAGCAAAGGCGGAGCAACCTGAAGCAAAGCTGGCGGCGGCGCTCGAGGGAGTCGAAGGGGCGTATTCGCTCGTCGCCATCATCGGCGAGACGATGCTCGCCGCGCGCGATCCCCGTGGGTGGCGTCCACTCGTCATGGGCGAGTTGAACGGCTCGATCGTGTTCGCATCGGAAACGTGCGGGCTCGACATCCTCGGCGCGAAGACGTTGCGGGAAGTCGCACCGGGTGAGATCATCACCGTCGACAAGACCGGGATTCATTCGACGTTCCCGTTCGAGCGCAAAGCGTCACATCGCTGTGTGTTCGAATACGTCTACTTTGCACGCCCCGACAGCAGCATCTTCGGCGGATCGGTCGACCGTGCCCGGCGTGCGTTGGGACGACAACTTGCTCGCGAAGCCCCAGCGCCCACCGCAGATTTGGTCTTCGCGGTGCCGGATTCCTCTAACTCGGCGGCGTTGGGATTCGCTGAAGAATCCGGATTGCCGTATGAATTGGCGTTGATCCGTAATCACTACGTCGGCCGCACGTTCATTCAGCCACAACAGGCCGGACGCGACGCCAAGGTCAAAGTGAAGTACAATCCCGTGCGCGAAGTGCTCAACGGCAAGCGCGTCGTCATGGTCGACGACTCGATCGTCCGTGGCACCACGACGCGCGGATTGGTCGCGATGGTGCGCGCGGCTGGTGCGACGGAAGTCCACATGCGCGTCAGCTCACCGCCGGTGACCGGACCATGTTACTACGGCATCGACACGCCGACGCGCGATGAATTGATCGCCGCCAACAACTCGCTCGACGAGATCGCCACGGAGATCGGCGTCGACTCGCTCGGCTACTTGTCGTTGGACGGCATGCTGAACGCGGCACCTGGCGGGCCTGACGGCTTCTGCCACGCCTGCTTCTCTGGTGACTATCCCACCGCCCCGCCGGCGGATTCTGACAAACTACGATACGGATGCGGGTGCTAAGCTAGTGCCACAACGCGTTTTCTTCTTCGGCGCCGGTAGCGCGGAAGGGACCAAGGACATGAAGCGCGAGCTCGGCGGCAAAGGCGCCAATCTCGCGGAAATGACGAACCTGGGTGTCCCCGTTCCGCCGGGTTTCACCATCGCGTGTGAGGAGTGCATCACCTACCTCACCAACGGGAAATACAGCGACGCACTTCGAGTCGAAGTCGAAGGGAACGTCGCGCGGCTCGAGCACGTCTCGGGAAAAAAGTTCGGCGACGCCAAGAATCCATTACTTGTTTCCGTGCGCTCCGGTGCGGCTGTGTCGATGCCCGGAATGATGGAGACGATCCTCAACCTCGGTCTGAATGACAAGACCGTGGCGGGATTGGCGCAGGCGAGCGGCAATACGCGTTTCGCCTACGACTCCTATCGCCGATTCATCCAGATGTACTCCGACGTCGTGCTCGGCGTCCCGCTCCACGATTTCGAGCATCTGTTGCGCGCAAAGCGCATGACGTCGGGTGTCGAAACGGACGCGGAATTGAGCGAAGACGTCTTGAAGACGTTAGTAGAAGAGTACAAGCTCCTCGTGCGCAACAAGACGGGAGCTCCCTTCCCGACCGATCCGACCGAACAGCTGTGGGGCGCCATCGAGGCTGTCTGGAAATCGTGGACGCTCAAGAAGGCGCGCGACTATCGGAAGGTCAACCATATCCCCGAAGAGCTCGGCACCGGCGTGAACATCGTTTCCATGGTGTTCGGGAACCTGGGTGACGACTCCGGAACCGGCGTCGCGTTTACGCGCGATCCATCGACCGGCGAACGGAAGTTCTACGGTGAGTTCCTCATCAACGCGCAAGGAGAAGACGTCGTCGCGGGTATTCGGACGCCGATGCACATCGACGAGATGGCGTCGAAGCTCCCGTCAGCCTACGAGCAGCTCCTCGAGACGCAAGCGCGTCTCGAGCGGCACTACTGCGACATGCAGGACATTGAGTTCACCGTCGAGCGCGGGAAACTCTTCCTGCTGCAGACGCGCAGCGGAAAACGGACCGCCGCGGCGGCCGTGCGGATCGCGCGCGACATGGTGCGTGAAGAGCTGATCGACAAACGTGAGGCGGTGCGCCGAGTGCCGGCGGCGCATCTCGATCAGCTATTGCATCCGATCATCGATCCGACTGTTCGGGCTGTACCGTTGTGCGCTGGGCTTCCCGCGAGCCCGGGCGCCGTCAGCGGCGTTGCGGTGTTCGATCCGGATATCGCCGTCGACCGCGCCGCGACCGGCGAGTCGGTCATCCTGGTTCGTGAAGAGACGACGCCGGAAGACTTCCACGGACTCGTCGCCGCCAAAGCCGTGTTGACGGCTCGTGGTGGCATGACGAGTCACGCCGCTGTCGTGGCGCGCGGGATGGGCAAATGCGCCGTCGTCGGATGTAAAGATATTCACGTGGAGCTGGAAACCCGCCGATTCAAAGTCGGAGAGCAAATAGTATCAGAGGGAGATTATATCACTCTCGACGGCGCCACAGGGCGCGTCTTCGTGGGTGAGCTCCCGACCATCCCCAGTGAAGTCGTTCGTGTCACCAACGGGACGATGAGCCCGAGCGCCGCCCCGCTCTATCAGGCGTACGCGGAATTGCTGCAATGGGCGGATGAGATGCGAACCCTCAAAGTCCGCGCGAACGCCGACACGCCGCGTGACGCCCGCGTCGCCCGCGGCTTCGGTGCGCAAGGGATCGGGCTCTGCCGGACTGAGCACATGTTCTTCGAAGGCGATCGGATCAACGCGATGCGTGAGATGATCGTCTCGCACGACGAAACGGGGCGGCGCAGAGCGTTGGCCAAGCTGCTTCCCATGCAGCGGGCGGACTTCGAAGGGATCTTCGAAGCGATGGATGGGCTGCCGGTCACCATCCGGCTCCTCGATCCACCCTTGCACGAGTTCCTTCCGCACGGCGGCGAAGAAAGTAAGCTCCTCGCCCGGATGCTCGGGATCTCGCGCGTCGACCTGCAGCGCACCGTCGATGCGCTCCGCGAGACGAACCCGATGCTCGGTCACCGCGGCTGCCGTCTCGGGATCACCTACCCCGAAATCACCGAAATGCAGGGGCGGGCCATCTTCGAGGCCGCCGTCCGGGCCAAGCGGCGTGGGATCGACGTCCGACCCGAAATCATGATCCCCTTGGTCTCGACCCTGGCCGAATTCGAGAATCAGTGGCGGATCATCCAGGAAGCGGCGAATCAGGTGTTGGGCGGCATGGGGGAACAGGTCCCCTACCTCGTTGGTACCATGATCGAACTTCCCCGGGCGGCACTGACGGCCGGGCAGATCGCCGCCAAGGCGGAATTCTTCAGCTTCGGGACCAACGACCTGACCCAGACCACCTATGGCCTCAGCCGCGACGACGCCGGCCGATTCCTCCCGAGCTACGTCGACCGGGGTATTTTTCCGGACGATCCGTTCCAGGTGCTCGACCCGGACGGGGTCGGACGTTTGATCCGGATTGCGGTTGAGGATGGCCGAACCACCCGGCCTACGATTAAATTGGGCATCTGCGGCGAGCACGGGGGCGAGCCGCGCTCGGTGACACTGTGTCACGCCATCGGTCTCGACTACGTCTCATGCTCACCGTACCGCGTCCCGATCGCCCGTTTAGCCGCGGCCCAAGCCGCCCTGGCGCATAGCGCTTGAGCGCACAGCCGTTTAGCGCCGGCGTACACCTGGGTCCGCCCTCTGGCGGAGGCATCTACACGGCCTCCGCCATGCCGGCCGTCGCCCTCTCCCCGATCCGTCCCCGCCGCATCGCCCTCGTGACGGAGTATTACTATCCGCACCTCGGGGGGATCTGCGAGCACGTCCACTTCTTCGCGCAGGAAGCGCGGAAGCTCGGGCATCACGTCGACATCATCACGTCGAATTTGCCCGGAGCACGCGGCGAAGATGGGGTGATTCGCATGGGGCGCAGCCAGCCCATCTACGCCAATGGCTCGCAAGCCCGCATCACACTCGGCCTCTCCCTCCGCAAGGACATGCGGCGGATTCTGAGTCGTGGGAATTACGACGTCGTGCACGTGCATTCGCCGCTGAGCCCGGTCCTTCCGATGCTCGCGATCGAAGAAGCGCAGTGCCCGGTGATTGGAACGTTTCACACGTACTTCGAGCAATCGTACGGCTATCAATTCGGCCGGAAGTATTTCCAGAAGCGGCTCGACATGTTGCAGGCGGCGATCGCCGTCTCGCATTCGACCACGATTGCGCTCGAGCGGTATTTCGAAGCGGATTGGCGCATCGTGCCGAACGGGATCGACATCGATCTCTTCAACCCGGATGCCCCACCGCCACCGGGAATCCGGCGCGACGTCCCGGTCGTGTTGTTCCTGGGACGCTTCGATCCGCGCAACGGATTGACGACGCTCATCGAGTCGTTCAAGAAGGTGCGCGGACGCAATCGCGAAGCCCAGCTCGTCGTCGTCGGCGACGGACCGTTGCGGAAGCACTATTATCGCGCGGCGGGCAGCGATCCGGACATCACCTTCGTCGGCGCGGTGCTCAACGCGCGTCCCAGCTATTACGCGCACAGCGCGATGTACGCCTGCCCCACGACGAAAGCGTCGTTCGGGATCACTCTGCTCGAGTCGATGGCGTGCGAGACGCCGGTCATCTGCTCCGACATTCTCGGGTTCCGCGACGTCGTGAAACACGGCCGCGAGGCGCTCATGGTCCCGTGTGGCGACCGGGATGCGTTGGCCGATGCCATCGTTCAACTGCTCGATGACGAAACGCTGCGCGTGCGGCTCGGAAAGGTCGGACGCGCTGAAGCCGAGCAGTATAGCTGGCCGCGAGTGACGGAAACCGTCCTCGACCTGTACGAAGAAATTCTCAACGGACACGCCGCGCGGGTATGATCGCGGAAGTCGCCGGAACCGCCGTGGCCGCGGCGGGCGTCGCGGCGTACGGGGCATTTCACCGCAATAGCAGTCTCTTTGGGCGCGTCATTACCTCGCTCCCTGTTTCCAAGGAAAACGGGGGCTCCCCCGTATCGATCACCTTCGATGACGGTCCCAATCCCTACGCCACTCCTGTCATCCTCGATGCCCTCGCCGCCGCTGGGGTCAAGGCGACATTCTTCTTTTTAGGGCGTCACGTCGAGCGGTGGCCGGAGCTGGTCGCGCGGGCGGCCGCCGAGGGGCATCAGATTGGCAATCACGGTTATTATCACCGCAAGTTGCACTTGAAGACCCCTGGATACATTCGCGATGACTTGGAGCGCGGCGCCCGCGCGATCGAGGCGGCGTGCGGGCGCACGCCGACGCACTTTCGGGCGCCGCATGGATTTCGGAATCCTTGGGTCACCGCGATCGCGCGCTCCTTGGGCGAGCGCACCGTCGGCTGGTCCCTCGGCGTGTGGGATAGCGATTGTCCTCCGGCGCATGCCATCGCGGAACGTTCGGTGACCGCGATGCACCCTGGATCGATTCTGCTCTTACATGATGGTGATGGGTACGACCCATTGGGCGATCGCATGCAGACCGCGCTGGCGATTCCCGCGATCGTCGAAGGGCTTCACGCACGTGGGTACACGATTCACACGCTCCCTGAATGAGTAAATCGATCGTCGGTAAGCTCGTCCGCTATGCGGTGACGACCATCATCGTCGTCATGTTGATCTTCTTCGCGCGGACGATCAATTGGAGCGACGCCTGGACGTCGATGCGATCGGCGTCGTTGCCATTGCTCGCGGCCGCCATTCTCGTCAATCTGCTCTCGCTCGTCGCGCGCGGCGTTCGATGGTGGATCTTGCTTCGGGCCGCTGGCGCGCCGTCGTTGTGGTTGGCGTTGCGGGCGACGGTGGCGGGTGCGGGGCTCAACAATGTGCTCGTCGCCAACGGTGGTGAGGCGGCGCGCATCGTCTTCATTACTCGGGCGACGAATCTGTCGAGCTCGAAAGTGATTGCCACCGCGGCGCTCGACCGGCTCTTCGATCCGATCGGTTTTCTCGTCTTCCTGTGCTTTGGTGTCGTCGCGTTTCATTTGCCGCCAAGTATGGAACGGCTGCGGTGGCCGGCATTGGGGGCGTTGTTGGTCATCGTCGTGTTACTGTTTTGGCTGACGATGAAGGCTCGGACTGTGAGCCCCGAGCACGTTCCGGAGCGACGTGCTGTTCCGCGCGGATGGATGGGGCGCGTTCGGGCGTGGCTCGTCGAATTTGGGGGAAGTATGCGTGATTTGGCGACGGGGCCGCGTGTCGTGGCGATCGTCGCGCTCACGATCATCGCGTGGGCGGGACAGCTGGCGACGTTCGCGTTCGCGGCGGCGGCGGCGCACGTTCCGCTGTCGCTCCCGGGCAATCTCGCGGCGCTTCTCGCCGTGAACGTCTCGTTGATTGTGCGCGCGACGCCGGGGAACGTCGGGTTCTTCCAATTTGCGTACACGTTGGCGACCGAGCCATTTGGTGTCTCGAAAGATGCGGGAGTTGCGGTGTCCTTGCTGATTCAGACGCTGCAGATCATTCCGGTGACGTTGCTCGGTGTCGCGCTGGCGCCGGAGTTTTTGCTCCGGAAGCGGGCGCAGGTCACGCCTGCGCCAGACCTTCCGGTATCCTGACACGGCTCACCAGCGTTGCGACCATCGTCGCGGCCGTGGTCAGTATTGTGCCGCGAGCTTCAACGCCTCGTACGCGTTCACGACCCCACCCGACCGGCATTTGTCCGTGAGGTATGGCGTACGTACTGCACTCTTGACGATGATCTCCTTCACCTGTGGCGCCGTCAACTTGGGATAATATTCGCGAATCAACGCCGCGATGCCTGTGACGACAGGGGCTGCCATGCTCGTTCCGTCCCAGCTTTCGTAGCGATTCTCCGGTAACGTCGAGTAGATCTGGACGCCTGGCGCGAATACGTCGACTTTTTCCTTGCCGTAATTGGAAAACTGCGCGACCAACGTTTCGTTGTTCTTCCACGTCGATGCGCCGACTTCCAACCATCCTGCCGCTGTCCCGCTGTGATCGGCATACGTGGGATTTGGGAAGACAATATCTGGATCGAGATCACGTCCATCGTTCCCGGCACCGTGCACGATCAACACATCTTTTTGCATCGCGTATTTCACCGCGGCATCGACGGCGCCTTTGTTCCACGAATACATCTTCCCGAAGCTCAGATTGAGCACTTTCGCGCCATGATCGACAGCGAAGCGAATGGCTTTGGCGAGATTTGTGTCGCGCAGCTCGCGGAATGGGCCGTTGTCTTTGACCGCGAGGATCTGCACATGGTCTGCGATGCCGTCCATCCCGATGCCATTGTTGCGAACCGCCGCGATGATGCCGGCGACGTGTGTGCCATGCGCCGATTCATTCGTCGATCGCGCGGGGCCGAGGATGTCAGGATTGACGTCGGCGTCACCACTGGCCGTGTCGGGCTCGAGGTTTTCGATATTGAGCCCGTGCGTGAGGTGGTATTGTGCGCGCGCGATGACGCCGGTCACTTCTGTCGTGCGATATGCGGACCAGTTGGGGTACCGTCTCAATCGCTGGACGATTCGCCCGACGACGGTCGACTCTTCCTCATTCCGCGTCTGATACGACTTGAAGTCGGCGACGGTTGGATTGGTCTTGCCGATCCGGCCAACGATCGTGTCAACGACGGTTTGTGTCTGCTGGAGATCGGCGATCAGCCCTTTGAGCCGTTCCTGCTTCCCGGCGAGTTGACCGCTGACCCCGCCAAGGGATTGGAGAAACGCGCCGCCGAGTTGCGTGAGACGTGAGTTGTGGACGGTGTCGCGGTCGAGCCCTTTGCGTTCCCAATCGACGAGCTGGGTGACGTCTTCGCGCCCCGTTTCCGGGCCGATGTAATTCCAGCCATGCGTCCCGGTTTTCGGGTCACGCCAGAGCACGGAGCGCAGATCTTCCTGAGTGGTGTCGACGCCGGTATCGAGGATCCCGACGATGACGGTCGTCGCCCGCTTCCCTTTCAAGAGCTCGCGATAGGCACGCGTGGTGCTGACCCCGAAGACACCGTCGTGCTGCAAGTTCAGGTGCTGCCAGCCAGGTTGCTGGGCGAGTGCCGATGCCGTAGCGCCCGCCATGGCGACGCCGAGCAGAAAATGTGGAAGAAATCGCATGCGCCTATAGACCCGGGTCGGGCGTCGAGAGTTGCCGTCTTCCCCCCTAGCGGGTGTTTCAAGAGGGAGCCCGCGGCGGAGCCTCGGGAGCTGGACGCGGTACAATAATCCTTTTCCGCGTCCCGAGCTATCTTGAACCTTATGGCACCGCATGCCCAGTACTTCGTCCGCCGAGCAGAGCGCTCCGACGCCGCGGTCATTGCGCATCATCGAGTTTCGATGTTCCGCGACATGGGGAAGGTGGAGGAGGACGTCGTCCCTGCTCTCTTGGAGGTGTCCGAGGAAGCGCTAGTCTTGCTTCTCGAGGCGGGGACATATCTCGGGTGGCTCGCGGCGCTAACCCAGGAGCCGACGACGATCATTGGCGGTGGAGGAGTGCATCTTCTGGGGCGGCTTCCTCGGATGAGTGAGGATCGCCGGTCGATCATCCAGGCGGGGCTACCGATGATCGTGAATGTGTATACGGAGCCGCGGTGGCGCCATCAGGGGGTAGCGCGGACGATCATGTCGGAGATTATTGCGTGGGCAGAGGTGAATGGGGAGGAGACGATCTTCCTACACGCCTCGGCGGAGGGAAAGCCGCTCTACGAGCAGTTGGGGTTTGTTCCTACCAACGAGATGAAGCGCCCGATCGCGCGCACCGAGATCCGGCTCGGCACGGAGCCGGACGCTTCACCATAACTCTATACAGCCGATGCGGTCGCCGAGAAGTTGAAGTCCTGCACCATCATCGGCGGGACGATCACTGGAAGCCTCGGCCACCCTCGACGATACGTCGATAGCATCGTGACTGGGGCGGTATTGCCGAACGACGCCCGTTCCGCCGCGCCGACCATTTCCATTTTGTTGAAGGCGAAGAACGGGGAGTCGGTGAAGCGAAAGTTGGTAATTGGCTTGGCGATTTTTCCGTCTTTGATGAAGAAGCAGCCATCGCGCGTGACACCGGTCATCATCCCTGACGGATGATCGACGAGTTGGACATTGGAGAACCGGTTGACGTACACCCCTTCCTTACAATTCGCGATCATTTCGTCGATCGTCGCAGTCTGCGTTCCAGGAACGGGAGCAAGACGCACCGAATACGGGATGTCCGACGGGATCAACCGGCGAGACGTAGCTTCATTGATGCCATACGACAAGTATCGCAAAATTCCTTTGTCGACCCACGTGACACCCGGCGTTGGAAATCCCGTCACCTGCTCCTTCCCGCCTTCATCGAAGAATGGCGGATAGCCACCATCGGGGTCATTCGGATCGGACACCATCATGAGCCGTGGATCGAAGACGCGCATCCCGAGTTTGGTTCGTCGGCCATCCGCGGAATGCCCTTGATAGGTCAGCGGTGTTCCGCCCCATGGGACGTTTGTCGCGGCGGCATCGAAGAGCTCCGCCATGGCGTACACCAATTGTGCGACGGCGGCTGGACCGAGAATGGCGGTTCGGCGCCCCGGTTCCAGCGCGACGGGATTATGACTCCTGTTTGACATCTCGACGGCGCGGTCGACGACGTCCATCGGAGTCATCTTGGTCCAATCGCGATTGGCTTGGCCATTCCATCCCGATCCTTTCCCGTCGGGGGATCTCGCCGTCACGGTCACCTCACAGTCCGTCTCTTCGGCGAATGACGTCAACCCTAACGGATAGATGTGCAAGACCGCACGGGACATTTGTCCCACCGTGGCGGCTCCCGTCAACTTGGAGGCGCGGAGCCGCTCGACCATCTGCGGAATGACCGTCCCGCGTGCGGACGTCATCGCCTGGACGGAGGCGTCGTGCCACAGATTCACCGATGGCAGCGGTCGTGGATTGTAGACAAAGTGCCGGGCATCGTCAGGATCGTCGGGTTCCCCAAAGACGACCTGTGGGGGTGCCATCGCCTTGGCCTGTTGCACGATTTTCCGGAGCGTCGTGTCGTCCAATTGATTGTGATACACGGTCACCGGAAATCCATTGCCGAACGAGGAGGCGAAACGGATTTTGACGGTATCTCCATCATCCATCGCGAGGACGTTCCCATTCGCCACTTTCGTCATGGCGCGAGAGACATGTTCGATGAACACGCCGAGATTGGGATCGCCGATCAACTCGAGCAATTTATGGCCGAGTGTGACCGCGTCGTCGCGCGCCAAGACGCGACGGTTCGGAGAGATGGGAAAATCTGACGCCCGCAATGTATACGGACGGGGGCGATGGATGGCCGATACGGCGGACATTAGAGAAGGATTCTGCCAGTTTGAATGATGTCGACTTGACGCATGTGCGCGGCGGGAGCGGCGACGGGAAGGAGCTTCGCGATCCACGTCTCGCCGATGTAGCTCCGATTGACTTCAGAAATGACGGTACTCGCGTCGCCGAGCGTGGCCAGTCCGTTCCATAACGACTTGGTGCCGAATTGCATCAGGCCGCCACGAAGCCGGCGCGTGATCTGTCCCTGCTTGACTTCGTACATCATGTACGGGCCGAACGCGCCTCCACTCACTTGCTGGTCGGATACTGCAAAGTCAGAACCGCGCAGTAACAATCCTGTTCCCATCTCTTTCATGAGATTGTCGAGCGTCTTTCCCGTGGTTCCAGACGCTATCGTGAGGTGGGACGCGCACCCCTTGGGAGCGAGCGCGGCCGACCACGCAATCGCAGATCCGCGAGACGTTACGGGACGCCCTTGCTTGGCGTACCATGATGCCAATGCCGGTGCGGTGGATCTGGTGGTGAAATAGTCGACGACCGCCCCTTTGGTGATCACCGGGAAGGTTTCTGTCGCCACACCTTCGTCATCCCACTTCGCGGCGCCAAAATGTGGTGGCGCGCGATCGGCGGTCACATTCAGGAGTGGAGAGAACTGTTGCTGCCCGAGCACCGCATCGACAGGAGCGAGGAAGCTCGTGCCAACATTGTCAGCATCGTTTCCGAGCACGCGATCCATTCCCAACCCTTGAGCGATCGTCGCGCCGAAGATCGAGCCGATGGCACCTCCATCGAGCACGGCGGGGTACCGCCCGACGTCCGCAGATGCTTCGGGATAGCGTGTCAATCGCTTGCACTCCTCCGCCGTCTCCTTGATCCGTTCCTGCACGTCGGCGCCGGTGAGTCCGTCGAGTCCGACGCGCTCCATATCGAGTCCGACAACGGGGAGACGCGTCGCCTCCTTCCGATCCAGCGCGTGGACGCCGACGGTGATCCCGACGTTCCGGGCCGTCAGATGTTGCGTGACGAGTGACCCTTCTGTCGACGCGAAGACGCGAGACTCTTTGGTCCAATTGACGTGGCTATTCGTGAGATCAGCCGCGAAGACATGGTCGATCGCTTGCCAATATGCGCCAAAGAGCTTTGCAAGCTCGTCGGGAGAGGTGTCGAAGACATCCTGGGCAACGGGCATACTCCATTCACCAGTCACCACCGGCACCGGTGTCAACTCCTGTCGTGCCCCCCCCATTGTCGATAACCCACGAGCCGTCGTCACGGCCGACCGAGCCGCCAACGCAATCGCGTCCGGTGTCAATTCCGTTCCAGACGCAAAGGCCCACATACCGTCGACCAGCACTCGGATTCCGAAATTGAGCTCGACGAACATCGTACTGAGTGGCCCACGGCGATCCGATAGCATGTCGAGCGTCCGGGCATCGTTGAGGCGGATGTCGGCATACGTTGCTCCAGCACTCTTGGCCGCGTCGACGCCGCGCTGCGCCAACGTGCGGAGCGTGGCCCCGTCGACGAGATCCGGTCCGTGGCTCAGGATCGAGCGGCGAGAATGCGTTGGAAGCGTGATCGCGCGCGCGGTACGGGACCATCCAAAGGCCGTTGACGCAACCGCAAGCGACGATTGAGCGAGAAATGTTCGCCGGGAAGAGCTGTACATGGATTATTGAACCAGTGTTGCGGCGACGGATGTCGAGACTGATGCCGGTGCGGATCCTGATGACGTAGCGGACACAGCGGACGCCGGCGGCGCGCTCGATGCCCGCTCATGTTCCGCTTCAGCCGCGAGGAATTTGAGCGCGCGCATCTGGATTGGCAGATGCTTCGTATATCCGATCGATACGTGCCGAACGATTCCATGGCCATCGACGATGACGAACTCTGGTCCACCGCTGATGCCGTACGACTGCCAGGTGGGACTGCTCTTTCGTTGCATCCCGCCATTGATGTCCGCCTGATCATCTCCCGTCCAGACGATGATCGGCATTGTGTATTGCTTGCGCGTGAGATACAAGTGCTTGAGATGCCCGGCTTCCTCCACCCCATTACACGCTTGGGCTCCCCACGCCCCGAGTGAGATGGTGAGATACCACACATCGGTTTTCGGCGGGAACGTTTTTCGAAGCTCATTCAGTTCCCCCAACGCAATCTGACAATACCCGCACGCGAGATCGCCGAATTCCAGGAGTTTGATCGTTCCGTCATTGAGCGCCTGTGTGTATGCACCAGGCGCATCCTTACTCTTGGTCGCCGGCGTCGGCATGTTCCACCAATACTGCGCCGTAATCGCCTCGGCTGGACGCCCGAGATAGTCGGTCAGCTTGAGGGTATTTTTGAATTGGTCGATCATCCCCTGCCCCATCCACACGTAGGATGAATCTTGTGCAATGAGCTCTGGGGGCACTACCAGTTGCCCCAACAGCCATTTCGATACGGAGTCGATCTTGGCCCGACCGCCGGGCTGGCCAGACAACATGTCTGCCAGCATCACGAATGGATCGACGTTCCGCATCAAATACGGAATTTTCGGAAACAGCGAGAATGCGTGCTCGAGTTGCTCGATTCCACGCGGGGAATCTCCGGCGAGGTAGTACGATCCGGCGACGGCTCGATGGGCCTGGAATTGGGTGAGCGCGATACTGGCCGGGAGTGCGTCCAGTTGTTTCAGAAACCCCAACGCCGTCTGCATCCGGGATACATTCTTCGCGTCTTCCGCGAAGATGGCGGTCGCAAAAAACAACGTGTATGCGCGATCATCCAACGACAGTCCCGGGGTCGCGAGACGGTCCGCGAACTCTTTCCGGGCAAGGTCGTCTTGCCCGGTTCCAAGGTACAATTGTCCCATGGGATCCATTTGGATCCCAGTTACTTTGGAACGTTGTAACTCTTCGACCCATCCCGCGATCTTTTTGGTGAACAATGAGTCGAACTCCCGACTTCCAGGGTTCAACACTCGCTGGCGATCGTCGCTGATCATCGCATTTTTGTACAGATTGTATCCGAACTGTTGCTCGGCGGCGGTCGCCACGCTCGGAGCCCCAATCTGCGAGGCGGACGATGACTGCGCAGCGAGGCGCAGTCCGGGAAATGCCGCGGAACACAGCGCTGCACTGCTGACAAAACCCGCCGCGCGCCATGATGTCTTCATGATCTGTTGCAACCACCGCATACTTCTTGCTCCTTGATACATCGTCAAAGGGAAAATTGAAAAGCTGGCCTAAAATCGTACGCGGAGCCCGGCTTTGCTCTGCCGTCCCATCACCGCATATCGTGCATCGAAATCGTTGACGAAACGATTCGTCACATTTTGAATTTGGAACACGCCTTCGACCATCGACGTGATCCGGCGCGACGCGTTCAGATCCGCCGTCGCGTACCCCTGATCGAGCATGACATACGACGCGACTCCGGGGAAGGACACAATCGCCCTATTCTCTGGCAGGCGAATATTGGGTTCGAGCTCCTGACGGTACTGATCATTGTACCGATTGATCAGCTGGCCAACGCCGTCCACGTTGAGCGCGACCGTGGTGGCACCCTGCGCATACGTGAGACTCCATGCCCACGTGTGCTCTGGAAGAAATTTGAACGTCGCGCCTGGACGGAATTGCGGGCTGAAGACGAAGAAATAGGGGTTCGACGCGAGCGCGTTCGCCAGGAACTTCGGCGTGAGCCCGATCGTCCGGCTTTCCGTCCAACTATAGGTGCCTCGTCCGGTAAGTGGTCCGACGGTGACACTCCCCTGGAGCTCCCACCCTTGGTTGCGTAAGTTCGCAGCATTGTAATTCTGTCTCAGCCAGCCATACGCGTACCCCTGTGCATCTTGTGTCGAACAGAAATCCTTCGACCCCAGCGTGGTGCAGTCGTAGTACCCATATGCTGCCAGCGGATGTGGTTGCAGGGACCGGATACTATCGGCGCCGCTGACCGCCGTGATCAAGCCATTGACGGTCTGATTGTATCGCGTCACGACCAGCGACGCGCGATTTCCCAGATAGAGCTCGAGTCCCCCTTCACCACCTTGCTGATATTCCGGACCGAGTTGTGGATTTGGCAGCACGGAATAGTGCGGCCCGAACATTTGGATCAAGAGATCGTCCCGTTCGAGCCCCCCTTGCCGCTCATACGGCAACGGAGGACGCGTCGACTTCCCATAGCTACCACGAATCTTTGCGGTCACCGGACCCAGATCCGTCGTATACGCGATGCCATAGCGTGGCGCATAATTCGGATTCGCGTCCGAGCCATAATTCGGATTCCACTCGGCGCGCAACCCGTACGTCAGGAAGACCCGGTCGGCGAATCCGAGTTGTCCTTGGAAAAAGGCTCCAGCATTGTGCGTCGTTTGCCGAAAGATCGATGGATAGACCAACGGATTGTCCAACAACGTCTGCCCCGCACCCGATGCATTGGTCGACACGGAATGCCACCCGTCGCCGCCAATCGTGAATGTCGCGTGCGCGAATGACGTCACGGGAATCTGCGCGGTCGTGTTGTAATGCATCGACTGCCGTCCTGCGTGTGACTGCGCCCAATACAATGTCGTATCGCCAGGGCTGAAGAACGTCATCCGCTGCGAATGGAATTCGGTATCCTCCGCGTCATTGCCGATCCCGAATTCGTGTGACCACCACGATGTCGGTGCATAGGAGAGCGTCAAGCCGAGTGTTTGACTCGTGAGGACGTTGTAAGTGGAGAATCCGAGGCCGGCGCCGGGAGTAACCGTCCAGAAACCGTCGCTTTGCGCGACTTGCAAGAGTTGATCATTGCCACCACTGGCATGGTTACTCGTGTTGGAGATGCGCAAGCTCACGTCGGCCGTGAAGTTTCCGACATCGGTGGGCTGCGCCAATTTGACCCCACCATAGGCATTCCGCCGAGCGCTCTGGCTGGACGGAGACCAAGAACCGATGTAATTCCACGACCCTCCCGCATTGTACGAGATTTTTCCGTCGCCACCCGTCGCGGTTGCGCTGCAGTCGTGCTGCGGTGTCAGACCAGAGCTCAGGCTGTTTTGAATGACTCCGCTCAGCAAATTGAGTGTGATTTGCGGAGTGCTGGTCGTCCCGCGCTTGGTGAAGATCTGCATCACCCCGTTGAGGGCGTTACTTCCATAAATGGTCGAGGCCTGCGGGCCGGTGAGAATTTCGATCCGCTCGATGTTTCGCGGATCGAGCTGCGAGAGATACTGGGGCTGCGCCATCTCGACACCGTCGACGTATGTTTTGATGGGATTCGTGGCCAACACGTTGGGGTTCGTGCTCGCGCTGCTTCCTTCTATTGCCGTGGCGCCTCGCGAAAACATCGTGACGGCCCCAAGCCCTTCACTCGAACCCATATTGTAGGCGAACAGTCCCGGGACGTCACCGCGAAAGAGTTGTTGAATTTGGGTGATGCCGCGCTGTTCGATATCCTTGGCGGTGATGACCGTAATGGCGCTGGGGATCGCTTTCAGCTCTGTTGCGACCACAGTTCCTGTCACCACGACCTGATCCAGGGTGGTGCTCTTGGCGTCGAGGGAGAACTTCAACTCGGAGGTCTCTCCGTCTTGTACCGTGACGACGCGGACATCTTTGGCATATCCGATGGTGCGAGCGGACACATGATGCTCGCCACTCGCCACGCCGGAGATCCGGAAGGTTCCACGGGCGTCTGTCAGCACGCCGCGCGTAGCATCGTCTACGCGAATGGCAACGCCGGAAATTGGACGCTGCGTATGGGAATCGATGACCGTTCCCGTGATGACTCCACCCAGGATCTTCGCCGGAGCCGTTCCCGCTTTGATGCTGATGAGATCCTCCGCGACCGGCACTGCGTACAATCCCGTCCCTTGCAGCACCCGGTCCAACGCAGTTTTGAGCGATACCCCGGTCACATGCAACGTCACCGGCTCCTTCGCCGCATTGATCTGTTCGCTCCGGTAGGAGATCCGGACGTGTGCACGCACCGACAGCGATTCTACCGCCGCTTTGATCGACACACGATCCAACGTCACCGTCACCAGACGCGACAATGCCTCGCCATTCCGGGTCGTCGTCCGTTGCTCGTCCTTCGCGACCTGCTCGGCGACACGCGCTTGCGCACGCACGCTTGGCGTCACCGCGAGGCTGGCCGCGGTGAACACCGTTACACTTCGAGACAAAACAGCGATCATAGTCCCCGCTCCGTAAGAGGTGAGAAATTTCGGTCCTTCTTGTAGACGGTACGCTCTTCGGTATGACGTGGACACAAGGTGATGACGTCGCCATCGATCGTCATCGTGACCTCGAGCACGTCCTTGAGTGCAACCATCATGTCGGCCGGATCAGAAGCGCGAAGGCGGACGGATACATGTTGCGACGCGATCGCCGTATCGGTCCATTTGAAGTGGTAGCCATACCAACGACCGACGGTCTGCAACAGGGTCGTAACATCGGCATCCTTGAAAACCAATTCGCCACGATTCCAGTCGGTATAGCTTTGTGGATCACCAACCACGGTCACTGTTGCCGTTGAATCGTTCAGCATGGCAATGTGGCCTTCCGTGACGGTGACTGCTCCCGCGTGGCTCGCCGAGATCACTTTTCCGGAGGTGACGACGACGTGGACGGTGCGATCGTCGTCGTAATGCTGCACACTGAAGGACGTTCCCAATACGCGCGTCGTGACGGCGCCGGTTTGGACGATGAATGGGCTGTCGTCTTTGGCGACGACGGTGAAGAAGGCTTCTCCGGACAAGCGAACCGTTCGGTCGGTGCGGCCGAACTGCCCAATGACGTCCAGGCGCGATTGCGGCGCCAACTGAATTTGAGTGCGATCGCTCAGCCGAACGGTGAGACGCTCGCGCGCCGCGGTGACGTAGCTTCGCGTAATTGTCTGATGCTTCGTCGATGTGAGGCGATAGTACGCCCCTCCGCTGACGACGAATAGCGCCATGACCATTGCGGCGACCCATCCCCACCGGCGGTGTCCGTGGTTCCGTGCACTAAGAGGATGTCGCTTTGGAGACGGTGTACTCCCAGTGACGTGCTCCTCGATCCTCCGTTGCACCCCCCGCATGTCGACGGGAAGAGATTCGTCCCCCCGGCACACGTCAAGCACCGCTTGACGCAACGGATTCGCCGCGATCCATGCCTCGACGGCACCGTGCTCGTCAGCGGTCGTATCGCCGGCGAGGTAGCGGTCGAGGAGTCTGTCGTCTGGAGGATTTTCGCGCATGGTAGCCATCAAACACGGCACCACGCATTTTCTGACACCCCAGGGAGGTGCGAGCTACCGCGCTACGGGGCCGAGTCGCCCAAAATATCAGGAACAGTCTGCCGCAGCACGCGGAGTCCCCGGCTCAAGTGCTGATCGACGGCGCTCCGGCTGAGTTGCATCACCGCCGCCACTTCCTCGATGGACAAGCCGTGCTGCCATCGTAACTCCATGACGCGACGGCGGGCTTCGGGCATCTGGGCGATGACTGTCCGCACGATGCTGAGGGTTCGCTCGGCGTCGAGCGCGTCCTCGACGCCTTTCTCAGCCGCGGCGTGTACGGCCTCGGCGCGCAGTGCATTGGCCTCCGCCCGGGCGTGCGTGGCGGAATTGCGGAGCGCGTTGAGGGCACGAGTGCGGACCGCGTGAAAGAGGTATGCCCGCACCCCATGCTGAGGGTGCCACTCTCCCCGCTTGGTCCACAAGGTCACAAATATATCTGCGCAAATATCCTCCGCGACCTCGGCGGTTCTCACCATACGGTAGGCGAAACCGAGCATGGCGTGGAGATACTCCCCGTAGAGCTCCGCGAATGCCCCGCGATCCCCGGCCTGAATTCGCATGGCCCAGCGGTTGTCGCGCTCGGCCGGGTTGACGGCCTCGACGGGGGAGGTATTGCCTGAGACGAGGCGGATGGCCTGCGGGCGAGCGTACTGATCGTCTGAATCGACGGCGGCAAGGAGATACGCGACGTTCACGGAGTCAGTCTTCGCCAAGCCGATTTGGAAACATGCTGCCGATTATATCATGCGGTCACGGGGTGCACAATGAAAAGTTCGTCACCCGAAAAGCAACGGAGTAGCCGTCGAGTACGATCATCATCGATCTCATCTAGGCACGCGCTATCCTCCATGAAGGCTAGTCCTGACGGCATCAGGTCACCACCAACGCCGTGACCATCCCGAACATTCCGTGCTCCGACTCCGCGTGCGGAAGGATGTGACAGTGGAACGCCCAGGTCCCCGGATTGTTGGCGTGGATGATCGTATCCCACCGCTCTCCTGGAGCGATGTTGACGGTATCGCACTTCCACGGATGTGGCACCGGCCAGCCGTCTTTGGCAATGACCGTTTGATGAATCCCGTGCAAATGCATCGGGTGGATCATCATCCCTTCATTCATGTACCGAATCCGAATCGTTTGTCCCCGTTTGCACACGATCGGCTCGGTAGCGGGAAAGCCCTTGCCATTCAACGTGTAACCGTTCAACCCATCGTTCAAAATCATGACGTAGTCGATGTCGGCGTGCGGCTCGTTGGATGTATCCTTGGGCTCGACGATGAATGCGCCCAAAAGTCCGAGGCTCACCTGCTTCGTGGAATTATGATGAGCGTGATACATGTGTGATCCGGCGTTGGGGACGTCGAATTCATAGGTAAACGACGCCCCAGGCTTGATCGGGGGCTGTGTGACGAACGGCATGCCATCCTGCGCGTTCGGAACTTCCAACCCATGGAAGTGAATCGCCGTCGACTCCGGCAGGTCGTTCTGGAGGTGAATTCGGACGCGCTCCCCTTCCCGTACGCGGATCTGCGGTCCCGGGACCATGCCGTTGTAGGTCCACGCTTCGGCCATTTGTCCTGGAGACGTTTCCCATTGCACTTTCTTGGCGGTGAGCTCGAAGACTTTGACACCGTTCTCGATGCGCGGATGCAGAATCACGTTGCCCTTCCCCGCGGTCTTGGCGGGGAACGCTTTCATCCCCTTCTCGTGCATGGCGTCCATGGCATCCGCGGCCGCGCGAATGGATGCGGCGGACGGCGGTGCGGCGCTCGGGGTTGGTGCAGGACTCGCGGACATTCCCGCCATCCCAGCCATCTCGTGCGTTCCGCTTTGGCTCGACGGAGTCATGGCTTCCGCCACGCCGCCGGCGGCTTTCTTACAGCCCACGGCGCCGACGGCCAATGTGCTGAGTGCACCGGCACGGAGAAACGCGCGTCGATCGCTACGTGCCGCAAACAGATTTTGTATAGCTGCGAAAGGAGAATTTGATGACATGTCCGAAGATCCGAGAGAGTGAAGTGTTGCCATGGACAACGTACGCTCTCGGCACACCAAGGGGTGTCGGGACAGTTAGGCGAATTGTGTCATCAAAACGCGATTTGGGGGTGGAGGGAAATCCCCCACATGCAATTCATGTTATACCGCCGTCGCCGTCTCCGTGAAGTTGAAATCTTGCACCATGATCGGCGGCGCGATGACCCGCAACCGCGGCCACCTGCTGCCCTGCGCTCGCGACATCGGCCAATTGCGGTCATCGCATGTCTGGATGCTTCCGTTGTACGAGGATCTGCTGCACGGAATCGTGGAATGACGATTCGATTGGCGCTGGCGCCGACAGTTCCGATCCGCTCGCTTGCGCCATGAATTTGGCGGGCAACCCCAGACAGAGGATGATGCCCGCGAACCGACGTCTGTTCACGGCCCTGCTCCGTCTGGTTGCTCCTGGAGAACGTTGACAGGCCATTCCTTGAGTACAGCCCGGCGTGGGCTCATGCTCGCCCGTAACGCGTTGAAGATCGTGGCGAGATCGATGACCTCTTGGAGCACCGCCCCGATGGCCGGCGCGATCATCCCTCCCGCGGCGAATCCCATGGCGACCCCGCTCAATATCAGCCCGGTCCACATGCTCTGCCGAGTGATCCGCATTGTTCGGCGGCTGATGCGGATGACTTCGGGGACACGACCGATGTCGTCCACCAGAACGACGACGTCGGCGGCTTCCGCGACCGCCCCGCCTCCGTGGCCCGCCAGCGCGATACCGACGCTGGCGGTGCTGAGCGCTGGCGCGTCGTTCGTTCCGTCGCCGATCATCATCACCGTATTGCGACGGTTCCCGAGCAGCTTCTGCAGACCGGCGACCTTTGCCTCCGGCGTCAGATCACTTTGCACGTCGTCGATGCCAACCTCCATGGCGATGGCTCGCGCATTCTTCGCATGATCCCCCGTGAGGAGCGCCATGTGATGGACGCCGAGCGCGCGAAGCTGAATGAGAATGGCCCGAACGCCGGGACGAAGTTGATCGGCGTATCGTATGCGTCCGGCGAAATGGCCGTTGATCGCGACGTAGGCGGTCAGCGTGGGTGGAAGTGTTTCAGCGAGAAGATATCGCCCTCCCGGATCGACGAGCGGCTCGATGTACCGACGCGCGCCAATGGCCACCTGAACGCCGTCGACAGTACCCATCACTCCTTCGCCGGCGGACTCCACGACATCGGCAGCCGGCGACAACGGAACGTGCTCCGCCGTCGCCGCCTCGACGAGCGTCCGGGCGAGCAAATGTCCAGACCCCTGTTCCACTGAGGCAGCATGACGAAAGAGCGCTGCTCGCGTGAATGGCGCGACGGGAACCACCTCGCTGACGGCTGGTTTCCCGATCGTCAATGTTCCTGTCTTGTCGAAAATGGCGACGTCGACGTGCGACAACGCTTCGATCGCTCCCCCTTTTCGAACGATGATTTGCCGGCGGGCCGCACGATTCATCCCGCCGATGATCGCAATGGGCGGGGCGAGAATGAGCGGACACGGCGTCGCGACGACGAGGACCGCCAACAGACGCGTCGCGTCCTTGGAAATGAGCGCAGCACTCACGGCGACGAGAATCGTGAGTGGTGTAAACCAGATCGCGTACTGGTCGGCCAACCGTTGAAATGGCGCTCTGGTCGTCTGCGCGGTGCGGACCAGCTCCACGATGTGCGCGTACTGACTATCCGCGGCGCGCGCCGTGGCACGCATCACAAACGGACGCATGCCGTTGATGCTTCCGCTTCGGATGGTGCCACCGACCGCGACTGCCACCGGCAACGGCTCGCCCGTCAATCGCGAGGTGTCGACGTCCGCGCCCCCTTCGATGACCACACCGTCACACGGCACGAATTCGCCAGGACGGATGGTCAAGTGATCGCCAATGTCGATCTCCCCTACAGGGACGTCAACGACGGTCGCGCCGCGGAGCAGATGCGCCCGGTCGGGACGATCCGCCTCCAATGCGCGTACCGCATCGGACGCACGTCCCTCCGCAAATCGTTCGAGCGCCTCGCCTCCGGTTTGCATGAGCACGACGATGAGGCCGGGGAGCGGCTGGTGCATCACCCACGCTGTGACGATCGCGAGCGTCGCAATGACGTCGGATGCCCATCGTCCCTGCAGGATGCCTCGGATCGTTCGCGCGGCAACCACGCTCCCGGTGATGAGCAGCATGATGTTCCACAACTGCGTCGACCATTCCGGTGTCTCGCGCCACGCCGTCGCACCGATGAGCAGGCCGAGTGCCGCGACGATGGGGAGCCAGAGGTGCGCGAACCGAAGCATGCGCTGGTCTCGCATCGTATTTATGCCGGTACGAGCAAGAGCGACCATTGGCGTTCGCTCACGAGATTCGTCGAGACGCTGTCCCCGAAGAACCAGTCGACCGCGGAGTGATGATGCATCCCGAGCGCGATCATGTCGGGCTGCATGCGTTGCGCGACGTCTTTGACGCCGCGAATCGAATTCCCGTATTCGATCACCGACGTGATCGTCAGGGTTCGTTGCGACGTCAACTCGGTAATCAGCGACATGAACGCCGCGTTGAGTGCCGTCGTGCCATCGGCGCGCCGGTGCAGCGCATTCATACTGCTCTCCGCGGACGCCTCTGGTTGCACGTAGACGAGGATGATGCGTCCCCCCGGGGCGACGAGTTGGCACGCCAAGTGGACCGCGCGAAGGCTGCTGACGCTGAAGTCCACCGCCACCAGGATCGATGCCGGCCGATCGGTTGCGTCCGGCCGAAGCGCGAGAACAGCGGCGTCGGTATGCTCGGCGACGCCCTGCACCGTGTCTCGCACGAAGGCGCGGCGGAAGAAATTGTGTTGCGGAAGTCCAAGAATGACCAGCTCGGCACGCAACGCTCGCGTTCGGGCGACCAGCGTAGAAACCGTCGCGCCGACCTCGATGTCGTAGTGCCAGGGCGGCAGCTCACCGAGAATGTGTTCGACTTGATGCTGAAGTGCCGTCAGCTGGGTCGTTCGATAGCTCGGATCCAACGCCCCCTCCGCGATCCCGCCCATGGCGCCAGTCACGGCGGCATCGACCGCGACATCGCTCTGCACCACACGTAGCACCGTCGGCACCGCGCCACATTCTTGTGCCAGCGCATGTGTCATGTGAATCGCGGCGCCCGCCGCGGCGTCGGCGGTAATCGCAACGACGAGGGGAAAGACGGGCGAAAGTTGCGTCGTCCGTGACGGCGTGGCATCGAGCAAGGGACTTCGCGCAGATTGAAGGAACGTCATGAAATGCTCCACCGAATGAGATGCGTACATCATACCGTGGAGCAATCTCCGGAAATGTCGGCGCGGCACCCGATACACCGTACGGGATTCGTCCCCGCTATGTCATCCCTTTGCCGACGCCGATGAACCTGGAGCCACTGACGGCAAGGTGAAGTGAAACGCACTCCCCTCCCCGACCGTGCTCTCGACCCAGATCCGCCCGTCGTGCGCCTCGATGATCCCGCGCACGATGGCGAGCCCGAGCCCGGTGGATCGCTGAACCGCCCCTCCACGCGCATACCAAAAACGGTCAAAAACGTGCGGAATCGCATCGATCGGAATGCCACGCCCCGTATCACGGACCGTGATTTGTACGGCGTCTGGCAGCAACTGTCCCGTGACGCTGACGGTTCCCGTTGTCTCGGTGAACTTACAGGCATTTCCAATGAGGTTGGACAACGCTTGCACGATGCGTTCTCCATCAACGTTCACGAGGGTCTGACGCACCGCCGTGGGGATGTCATCGATCAAGACGACGTCTTCCTCCGCCGCGATCATGCGGTGCATCTCGATGGCCTGTTGGAGGATCGCGCCGATCGGCTGCATGACGCGCTCGATGGAGAGCCGGCCGGCATCGATGCTGGCGATGTCGAGCAAATCCTGGATCATCCGGGACATTAACGTGGCGGCCTCCTCCGCTAACACGACGAGATCCTTGGCCATCGAGGCCGTTGGCGGCGGCTCGTCACGTAGCCCCGACAAGCACATCGACATTGTGGTCAAGGGATTTCGGAGATCGTGTGAGACGAGCGCCATGATCTCGTCGCGCGACGCGGCCGCCTGGCGCATCCGGTCGGCAAGAACCCGGAGCTCCTCCTCCGTTCGCACTCGTTCGCTGACGTCTTGGAGAATGACGGTGTACACCCATTCCCCACCCGCCAAAAATCGAGAGATGGACGCCTCGGCGGGAAATACCTCGCCGCTCTTGCGGAGTCCGACGATCCGCGATCGCTCGCCCATGCGTCGGGCCGTATCGGAAGAGGATGCGAATCCCGAGATGTGCGCGGCGTGACGGCTGCGCACATCTTCGGGAAGAAGCATGTCCAGCAATTGTCCCAACGCCTCGGCTTCGCTATATCCGAAGATTCGTTCCGCCCCCCAATTGAAGAGCGTGATCCGGCGGGCGCTATCGATAGAGATGATGGCGTCGGACGCAATGGAGACCATGCCGGTGAAGCGCGCCTCCACCAGCCGATGCGCTTCTTCAGTCTGCTTTTGACGCAGGAGCTGGCCAAGCGGGGTCGCGACGGCCGACGCGAGCTGCACCAATTGATCATTGTTGGCGGGGACCTCGTGCATAAAAAACTGCAAGACCGCGACGACGTCATCGTCGGCATACATCAGTGGGATCGCCACGCAGGCGCGGAGCCGTGCGCCACCCGCGAGCGCGCCACGCGTGAATTGTGCGGAGGCGCGGAGATCGTCGACCCAGAGTGGCGCCCCCGACTTCCACGCCGCACCGGGAACGCCTTCGCCTTTGCGAAAGCGCAACCCCGACGCCTGTAACGTGAACGTCTCGAGCGCCCCTGGTGCGCTCGTCCATTTTCCAGCGTATCGCAACACCGGGTCGCCCCCGTCGACCAGCTGTGGAATCCATGCTTCTCCGAGCGACCATCCCGTTACCCGACAAATGGCACCGAGTGTTTCTTCGATCGCGAGCGCCACATTGTCAGTCCGCGCGACCGCGAGCGCAATTTGCGCGAGCAGCGCTCCCTCCTGCTCGCTCCGCGACCGTGGCATCCCTTCCGACGCCTGGATCAGCACTTGTTCATTATGGGGGATCCCCCCAACACGCTGGAAAGTCAGCTGAAACGTGTGTTTTCCCGGCGCTACGGGTGCCGGAAAGTCCAGGTGAACCACGTTCCCCTGAAATGCCTCGTCAATAGCGGCGCAGACTGCACCGGGAAATTCTGGCAGCGGTACCGCGCCATCGTGTACCAGCCCAAAGAGTTGCCGAGCGGCCGCGGTGGCTTCCACGACGGCATGGTCGGCCGAGACCAGGAGCGCATAGTGCTCTGGACGGCTGAAGAGAGCCAGAAATGCCTCGGACAGCGGTTCGCTCGTGGAGGACATTGCGATTTGCATCAGAATGGGACAAACTCCGTCCGGACGTCATACAAAGTCCTGACGGAGGGATACTCCGAAGATACGTATGTTCGTGCCCGATAGAAGACACAGGAACCCGCCACCGAGGAAATATGGCAGGACCCGACCTGATCCGTGTGGTGCTCGCCGACGACCACGCCGTCGTGCGTGCCGGTATCAAAACGATTCTGAGTAAGGCCCCCGATATCGATGTCGTTGGAGAGGCCAAGAATGGCCGCGAAGCGATCAGCGTCGTCGAACGGCTTCGGCCTCACGTCATCGTGATGGATTTGGACATGACGGGTGGCGATGGGACCGACGCGACGAAGGAAATCGTGAGCCGGCTCCCCGACACCAAAGTGTTGATCCTCACGATGCACGATGAGGTGGAACATCTCTCGCCCGTGTTACAGGCGGGTGCCTCGGGGTACTTGGTCAAAACCGCGGCGGATCGAGAGCTGATCGATGCCATTCGCGCCGTCGCGTATGGGGACGTGTATCTTCGGCCGACCGCGGCTCGCATGGTCGTGCAGCAGCTCATGCACAAAGAACCGAAAAACGCCGACCGCGAGCGATTCGCCATCTTGAGCGAGCGAGAAGGTGTGGTGTTTCGCCTCATTGCCCGAGGCTATTCCGGCCCGGAAATCGGGCAGAAGCTCAGCATCAGCGCCAAAACCGTCGAGACGTACAAGCAGCGGATTCAGGAAAAGCTGGGTATTTCACATCGCGCCGAATACATTCAGCTGGCCGTCAAGCTCAAGTTGTTCGACGAGCCCATGACCGACATGTAACGTGTGACAGGTTGCCTGTGACAGGTAACCTGTGGCACGATCGCTAGTCGCCAGTTACGATCATTTCCGGCGCAATCAATAGAGAACAGGAAGTTCTCCGGATCAACTCTCGTGTGACCCGTCCGATCGCCGGCGAAAGTGGGCGCCTCGTGGGATAGGCGACGAGGCTGGACGCGCCGCAGACGATCAGATCCGCTTGAATGCCGCCCGCGAAGCCCAGCAGCTCCGGCGCCGCGCTGCCGACGAGGAGCACCGCTTCGCCACGATGGTCCGTCCCGCGATTGAGCAGCGTCGTCATTCGTTGAAGATGACGGCGCCGCTCTTCCAGCTCGGAAATAGCCACGGACGGAACGACGTGCACGAAATAGAGATTCGCCTGTGGCGCGCAGAATCGCGTGGCGAGCTGCGCCGCACGGACGCTGGTCTCACTGAAATCCATGGCGATGACGACGCGACGAGCCAGCCCCCGTAACGTGGGCGCCGCAATGTAGGCGGGAATTGTCCCGCGAAGGAGACGCTCTGTCGCGGCGCCTCTGTCGGGCGCCATTCCGAGCCCACGATGCCGGCATTGGCCCAGGACGAGCAGTTGCGCGTGCGTCTCGGCGATGATGCGCTTGCTCACGTCGCCCAGGGTACCCGCATCGACGTGAATGGGCCATTCAGCCGCCTCGCCCACGGTGAGAGCGACTTGTGTCTCGACCTTGACGCGCCGCGTGAGCAGCTCGTGCCGTATCATGCGCTCATCATCCCCCGATTCCACCGCCGAGAAGACATGCGTGCTCTGGCCATTTCGTCCGGCGAGGAATGCCGCCGCGATCATCGCGGGATCGGCATGGGACTGCCCGTCTGTCGCAACGAGAATCGCGCCGTCCTGTTCGGAGCGGTCGATGAAGTTGATGAGGTCGCTGGACGCCGCTTCAAAAGACACAATCGGAAGAAAAAAGGGACACGACGAAGATCGATATTCGTGACGATGATCGTCCCCTCCAGCATATCGCCGATGACGGCGTCCCGTTGTCGAGCAATGTGCTGACGCGTCGTCCGATAACTCCCCAAGTCTGCCAGGGAATTGATGGACAATCTTTGATCTGGCCACGCATATGTTAGGGCGGATGAGGGTTTCATTCCGCCCGGAATGTGCTCTTTCGTATTCATGTCGATGAAGTCAACGGCCGCGAGTCGACGGCAAAACATCATACCGCCGACGTGTAGCACGCGCATTCGGACCGCGAGGGCTCCAGATGTCCAACAACATTCCGGCGGGTTCATCGGTGACCCGATCTGACGTCGCCCGTGAGAACGTGGACGACATGTTCAATCCGTCCCGTGAGACGCGCGTGCTTCTGGCAATCGCGAATGATGAGGTTGCCGAAGCCGCGATCCGCGTCACGGCGGCGCTCGCCGAATCGAGACACGTCGCCCCAACCATTTTACAGGTCGTCGATCCGGCGCCGTATGCGGCTCCGCCGATGGTTCCCACCATCATCGAGATGGCGGAGGCGTTGATTGGCTCGAGCGCGAGTGAAGCCCGGCGCGAGGCGATCAGTTCACAGGTCGAGCGCGTGTGCGGACGACGTATGACGTGGCCGGTCGTTTCCCGTCTCGGGCAACCGGCGGCTTCTATTGTCTCCGAAGCGCAGCGACGCCGAAGTGAGCTTCTCATCCTGGGACTCCATCATCATGGCAGGCTCAGACACTTCTTCGGTGTGGAGACTATTGGGCACGTACTCGCGAGAGCGCGGATTCCTGTCCTCGGCGTCACCCGAGACCTACAGGGACTTCCCCATAGTGTCCTGGTGGGTGTCGATTTCAGCCGGGGAAGTCTGCGGGTGGCTTCGTTGGCCGCCCGATTGATCGAGCCACCCGGCGAGTTGGTCCTGGCACACGCGGCGTATCCCAAATTCATGACTCTACCGGAAGAGCTCGAAGGCGATGCCGCCATCGACGAGGAGGGTATTCGCGCGCTGCTCGATCGTCTCAAAGGTCAAGTGCACGTTCGTCCGGGCGTGGTCATTAAAACGCTTCGATTGACCGGCGATCCGCAAGAGGCGCTGATCGATTACGCCGAGCATATGGGGACACCACTCATTGCGGTCGCCGGCCAGCAGCACTCCCGCACACGCCAATTTCTCATCGGAAGCGTGACTCGGCATATTCTCCGCGATGCCAGATGGTCTGTATTGGTCACACCACCCGACAACAGTCGCTGAGACATGACAACTGCTTATTCAGGGACCGCGACGCGGAGCGACAGTTCCGCGTCGTCCGACACTTCATCTTTCGTGTTCGACACAACCGTGTCCAGCGTCGTGTCTCCTCCGGTCGGCACGAGTGTCACCCCGCCCATGGGCGCGCCAGCAATTGTGGAACGTGGCTCTATCTTGAGCGATGAACAGCTCCGTCGCATCGATCGCTATTGGACAGCGGCCAATTATCTCACCGTGGGGCAGATCTATCTACAGGACAATCCCCTCCTTCGCGAGCCGCTCCGGCCGGAACATATCAAACCGCGATTACTCGGACATTGGGGGACGTCGCCCGGTCTGAGTCTCATCTACGCGCATTTGAACCGGCTGATCGTCGAGCATCAGGCAAACGTGATCTATCTGGCTGGTCCGGGGCACGGAGGACCTGCGATCGTCGCCAACGTCTATCTGGAAGGGACATACTCGGAGGTGTATCCATCGATTGCTCGAGACATCGACGGAGTCCGGCGGCTCTTCCGGCAATTTTCGACACCGGGCGGAATTCCCAGTCACGTGAGCGTTCCCACTCCTGGGTCGATCCACGAGGGCGGCGAACTCGGGTACGTACTCGCCCATGCCTTTGGCGCGGCGTTCGACAATCCCGATCTCATCGTCGCGGCGGTGATCGGTGACGGAGAGGCGGAAACGGCTCCGTTGGAAGGGTCGTGGAAAGGGACGAGCTTTCTCAACCCCGCGCGGGATGGCGCCGTGCTTCCCATTCTCCACCTGAACGGATACAAGATCAGTGGCCCGACGGTCTTGGCGCGCGCCACGCCGGAACGGCTTTCCGCGCTGCTCCGGGCGCACGGCTACGACCCTCTCGTGGTGGCGGGTGACGTGCCGGATGATGTGCATCACGCGATGGCGGCGGCGCTCGAAGCTGCCTATGCGCGTATCCGAACGATTCAGATCCGAGCTCGGCAAGGCGGATTGAAATCTTCGGACGGGACCGTCCGTTGGCCCGCGATCGTGCTCCGGACACCGAAAGGGTGGACTGGCCCGGCAAGGGTCAACAACCTTCCCGTGGAGGGGACGTTCCGGTCGCATCAGGTTCCGCTCACCTCGCCGCGAACTGACGCAGGCGAGCTCGCGCAATTGGAGGCGTGGCTCCGAAGTTATCAACCGGAGACGCTCTTCGACGCGCGAGGCGCGCTTATTCCCGAACTAGCGGCGCTCGCGCCGGCGGGCGACCGGCGGATGGGGGCCAATCCTCACGCGAACGGTGGCCGGCTGCTCGTCGATCTCGATCTTCCGGACTATGGAAAATACGCCGTGGACGTGCCGACTCCGGCGACGACACATCACGAGTCGACGCGCCGATTGGGAATGATGTTGCGCGATATCTTCGTGCGGAATCGAGAGCACGCCAACTTTCGGCTGTTCTGCCCCGATGAAACGAACTCGAATCGGCTGTCGAACGTCTACGACGTGGAGAATCGGTGTTTAGTCGAGCGTCACCTCGACATCGACGATCACGTGTCCCCTGACGGACGCGTGATGGAGGTGTTGAGCGAGCATCTCTGTGAAGGGTGGCTCGAGGGATATCTCCTGACGGGGCGGCACGGACTGTTCGCGACATACGAGTCGTTCGCGATGGTGTCGGCGTCGATGACCGTGCAACATACGAAATGGTTACAAGAAGCGCTGGCATTGCCATGGCGCGCCCCTGTCGCGTCGCTCAACATCCTCCTGACATCGACGTGTTGGCGAAACGATCACAACGGGTTCAGTCACCAGGGTCCCGGATTGATCGACGTCATGCTTTCGAAACGCGGGACGGTGACACGCATCTACCTGCCGCCGGACGCCAACAGCTTGCTATCGGTGGCGGATCATTGCCTGCGATCACGCAATTACGTGAATTTGATCGTCATCGACAAACAACCGCAGCTCCAATGGCTCTCCATGGACGATGCCCGCGCACACACCGCCGCGGGGGCGTCGATCTGGACGTGGGCAAGCACAGACGCCGCGACGGAGCCTGACGTCGTTCTCGCCTGCGCGGGCGATAGTCCGACACTCGAGACCGTCGCCGCGGCATGGCTTCTTCGGCAACTCGTTCCCGAGCTTCGCGTACGCGTCGTCAATATCGTCGATCTCATGACACTCTTCACCCCCGACGTCCATCCCCACGGAATGAGCGCCGCGCGATTCGACGAGCTCTTTACCCCTGCCCAGCCGGTCGTCTTCGCTTTTCATGGATACCGGAACGCGGTTCATCAGTTGGTCCACGGGCGGTCGAATCCCGCACGCTTTCATGTCCGTGGATTCATGGAACAAGGGACGACGACCACACCGTTCGACATGGTCGTGTTGAACGAAATGAGTCGGTTTCATCTCGCTGCCCTGGCGTTACGGCATTCGACACTCCCAGCGGACCGCACGGGGCCGATCATCGAGACGCTGCAACGACGGATGCACGACGCGGTCGCATACACGCGGGAACATCTCCAAGATCCTCCCGACATTCGGGAATGGACGTGGACGGCGTAACTACCATGCGCATCCTCGCGGTGAACGCCGGCTCGACGAGCCTGAAGGCGTCGCTCTACGAGACGACGGCGAGCGATACGATCGTGGAACCGCGAACACCGCTCTGGACCGCACATGTGGTGTGGGCGGAGCCTCCAGCGGAGTCGGTCATTTCCATCCGGGCGTGCGGAAGCGGCGAACTGTCGGGCGAAACAGTCGCGCATACGTGTCTCGAGACGCCCGGCGCGGCGATACGGGAGCTTCTTGTGTCGCTGTGGGAGGGACCAACTGCGGTCCTGCCGGATGCATCGTCCATCGATGCGGTTGTACATCGAGTCGTGTTCGGCGGGGCGCAGCTCCACGGTCCTACGAGGTTGACGCCGGCCATTCGCGAGCGCATCGCGAACGTGACAACAGATGCGCCGACGCACAACGCAGTGGAGTTGGCCATCATAGACACCGTGAGTGAGGTCCTGGGCGACGAGCAATGCCAAGTTGTCGTCTTCGACACGGATTTTCACGCGACGTTACCGCGAGTGGCATATGCGTACGGAGGACCATATGCGTGGGTCACGGCCGGCTTACGACGATATGGATTCCACGGGATTAGTCACCGATATGCCGCCGCACGCGCCGCTCATGTCTTGGGGCGAGATCTCGAAGCGCTTCGCATCGTCACCGTTCATTTGGGCGGCGGCGCATCGGTCACGGCGGTGCACCATGGCATTTCCGTGGATACCACCATGGGGTTCACCCCAATGGACGGCTTGGTCATGGCGACGCGCGCCGGAAGCGTGGATCCTGGACTCCTGTTGCATCTCCTGCGGCGAGGTGAGTATACCGTCGAGACGCTGGACCGCGCATTGAATCACGAGTCGGGGATCAAAGGGCTGTCAGGACTCTCGGGTGATATGCAAACTGTCGTCGCGGCCGCCCATGCGGGCGACGACCGCGCACGGTTGGCGGTTGACGTGTATGCGTATCGTGCGCGGCAACACATTGCCGCCATGGCGGCAGCCATGAATGGGCTCGACGCGCTGGTCTTCACCGCGGGGGTCGGCGAACATTCTCCGGATATTCGAGAAGCGATCTGTACTCCGTTGGGGTTTCTTGGGATTGAAATTTCGGACGCCGCAAATCATGCGGCGGTAGTCGAGGATCGGGCCGCTTCCTTGCCGACATCGTCTGTCCCGATCCTCGTGATTCATGCGGAAGAAAACTGGACGATGGCGCAGATGTGCGGCCGCCTGTAGGGAGACGGCGACACGTCAGCCATCATTATACCGCGTTTGCCGTTCCAGAGAAGTTGAAATCCTGCACCATCATTGGTGGCGCGATCACCGGCAGCCGCGGCCAGCCGCGGCGGATCGTCGAGTGCTCCAGCGGGGCAACATTTCCGAACGACACTCGCACCGCCTCTCCAATCATCTCGAGCTTGTTCATCGCGAAGATTGGCGAATCGGTGAACCGGAAGTTCGTGATCGGCTTCGCGATCTTCCCATCCTTGATCAAGAAACAGCCATCCCTGGTATTTCCCGTCATCATGGCGGATGGAGGATCGAGGAGTAAGAGCCCGGACAACCGGTTCACATAGACTCCTTCTTTGCAGTTGGCGATCATCTCGTCGATCGTCGCGGTCTTGGTTCCCGGCACCGGGGCCACACGGATCGAATATGGATTCTCCGAGATCGGCAACCGGCGTGACACGCCGTCGGTGATGCCACGAGAGAGCTCCTCGAGCACGCCGTGGTTGATCCATGTCACCGCCTGGGTCGGAAACCCAGGGAGCCCCGCCTCCCTGCCACCTTCCTCAAAGAACGGAAGAAATCCACCATCGGGATCGGCCGGATCCGAGCGCATCATGATGCGTGCGTCGACGACGCGTTCGCCCAGCCGGACATGCTTTCCGGCGCCGGTGTGGGTGACATACGTGAATGGGGTTCCCGGTCCCGCCACGTTCGTCCGTTCGGCACTGAACAGCCCCGCCATGCAATACATCATCTCCGCGACCGCTTCCGGACTGAGAATCGCGGTTCGTCGTCCAGGCTCCAACGCGACTGGATTGTGACTGCGTTTTGTGATCTCGATGGCGCGATCGGCGACCGCCGACGTGTTGATCTTCGACCAATCGCGATGCGCCTGGCCGTTCCACCCAGCCCCTTTGTAATCCGGCCACCGCGCGGTGACCGTCACCTCGCAATCCGTCTCTTCCCCGAACGACGTCAGCCCCAAAGGATAGATGTGCAACACCGAGCGAGCCATCTGCCCCACCGTCGCCGCGCCGACAAGCCTGGAGGCGCGAAGGCGCTCGATCAATTCGGGGACCACAGTGCCCCGAGCCGTGTCCATCGCGTCCGCAGACGAGTCGTGCCACAAATTGACCGGCATCAACGGACGTGGGTTCCAGATGAAGTGCCCCGCGCCGTCCGGATCGTCCGGCGCATCGAACGCGGCATAGGGCGGCGCCATGTCTTTCGCGCGTTTCACGATCCGGGAGAAGAGCGCCTCATCGAGTTGGTTGGTGTCGATCGTCAGCCCCAATCCCGTGCCGAACTGGGACTGAAACCGCACCCAGACGTCGTCCGTGTCAATCATCCGGAGCACGTTCCCATTCGCGACCTTGGTGAGTGCCCGGGTCGTGTGCGTGATCCCGACGCCGATATAGGGAGCACCGACCATGTCCAACAATTTGCGGCCGATCGCGATCGCTTCGTCGCGTGACAACACGCGCCGCTTGCTCGGAGACGAATTCATATTTTGACAGTGCATGAGAAGAAATCCGTGCCGACGTCAGGTTTGAATGACATCGAGCTGGCGGAACTGCGCCGCCGGCGCACTCACGGGAATGGGCAACGCGGTGAATGTCTCCGACAGATAGAAGTCGTGCGCGGTGGGTTCCACGGTGCTGGCATCGCCAACCGCCGCCAATGCCTTCCACAGGCTCTTCATCCCGAATTGCACGAGACCGCCGCGGATGCTGTTGACGATCTGGCCGCGTTTCACCGTGTACAGCATGATTGGGTACATGGCCCCGCCGTTCAATCCGTTATCGGTCGTCACGTCCGCCACGCCGCGCAAGAGCAGTCCGTTCCCCATCCCTTTCACCAATGCGTCGAGCGTCATCCCTTCAGCACCGGTCGCCATGATCAAATGGGTCGCCAACCCGCGTGGCACGTAGGATGGGGAGAGCGAGAACGCCGAGCCCCGCGATGCAAGCGGCCGCCCTTGCGTCGCATACCACGTTGACAACTGCGACGCATTGCTCCGCGTCGTGAAGTAGTCGACGACCCGTCCCGCATTGACGACGGGAAAGGTCTCGGTTGGCACGCCTTCGTCATCCCACTTGACCGCCCCCATGTGCGGCATCGACCGGTCCGCGGTGACGGTGAGGAGTGGTGAGAAGAGCGGTTGTCCCAGGATGCTCTCGATCGGCGCGAGGGAGCTCGTCCCGGTCTCATCCGCTTCATTCCCGAGCACTCGATCCATCCCGAGCGCTTGTCCGATCGTCGCCGCCAACGCCATCCCGAGTGCCGAGCTATCCACGACCGCGGGAAATCGCCCGACTTCGACGGGAACTTCGGGATACTGATTGAGCCGGACACATTCTTCGGCGGTCGCGCGCACGCGCTCTTGCACGTCTGCGCCCACCATCCCATCGAGCCCGTAACTCCCATATAGCACGCCAGAGAGAGGGAGGGCGGCCGCCGTCCGGCGCCCGGGCAAATTCATCGCCGAGACGCGAATTTTGGGTATGCGGGTCATCAGGTGTTGCGTGACCAACGACCCTTCGCTCGACGCAAAGACGCGGACGTCTTTTGTCCACCGCATCTCCGAGGTGAGATCCGCATCGGGGACGTGATGAGCAGCGTCGGTATACGCTCCCAGGATTTGCGCGAGATCGTCCGGCGCCGTTGTGAACGGGTCTTGACGAATCGGGGCGGTCCATTCGCCTGTCACCACAGGGGCCGGCACGAAGTCGTGCTGTTGCGCCGAGAGCTTGTCGAGTCCTCGGGCCGTGTCGACCGCTGACCGGGCCGACTGCGCGATCGCGTCGGTCGTCATCCTGCCGCCCGCCGCAAAGGCCCACCCACCACCGACTCGAACCCGGAGCCCATATAACAGTTCGAACCACAAGCCACTGAGGAACCCGGGACCATACATCGTGAGGGTTCGTGAATCCCCCACTCGGATATCGGCGTAGGAAGCGCCCGCCTGCATCGCCGCGTCAATACCGTGCTGCGCCAGCGCGCGAAGGTGCGCGGGATCGAGCAGCTCCGGACCGTAGCTCAGGACTGGTTGCCGGCCGTTGACCGGCAGCAGGATCGCGTCGAGGGGGCCGCGGCTCGAGGCGTGGAGCGCGCGAGGGATTCCGAGCGCTGCTCCGGCGAGGAGCATGGACGAGCGTGCAACGAAGTCGCGCCGCGACGGATGGTGTTTCGACGATTGATGTTTCGAGGGGTTCATATCTTATTGCCCCTGTGTCGACGCGGTTGCGCTTGGCGCCATCGAGGGCGTGGACTGCGATGCTCGTTTTTGTTGTGCGGCTTCCGCGGCGAGGAACTTGAGCGTGCCGAGTTGCACCGGCATGTGCTTGGTATATCCCATCGAGATATGCCGGACGATGCCGTGGCCATCGACGATCACGAAGAACGGGCCACCCTGAATGCCGTACGCGTGCCATGTCGGGCTTTCTTGGCGTCGCATTCCGCCGTTGATGTCCGCGGTATCGGCGCCAGCCCACAGCGCGATGGGGAGTTGAATCCCTTTACTGTCCAAGTAGTAATGCTTGAGATGAACCGCTTCTTGCGGTCCCGTACACGGCTCGGCGCCCCATGCCACGGAGGTAATCGTGACGTACCAGACCTCAGCGCCCGCAGGAAGTTTTTTCGCCTTGTAGAGCCGGTTGAACTCATCCAACGCGACTTGGCACCACCGGCATCCGAGATCGCCGAACTCCAGTACCCGAATGGTCCCGTCGTTGAGCGCCTTGGTGCGGACGTCCGCAGCCACCGCGCTCACCGTCGTCGGCGTTGCGGCATTCCACCAATATTGGGCCGTGATCACCTCCGCGGGCTTACCAAGGTAGTTGGTCAGCTGAATCGTACTCTTGAGATTCTCTGTCGCACCCACGCCCATCCATTGATTGGCGGAGTCTTCCGCGATCATGGCGGGCGTCGGGACGAACTGCGTGAGCAACCACTTGCCAACCGAATCGATCTCCGCGCGTCCGTTCGGTTGGCCGGACAACGCGTCGGCCAACATCAGAAATTCTCGTGTCTCGCGCAAATGAAACGGAAGCTGGGGCATGAGCGAGAACGCATGCTCGATATGCCAAATGGTGTTCTTCGCATCGCCGCCGATGTAATATGCGCCCCCCATCGCCATGTGCGCGTCGTATTGCGTCCGGAGCGCTGACGCCGGTAGCGCATCGAGCTGCTTGAGGTACTGCAATGCGATGTGTACGCGATCGGCATTCGAGACGTCGGCGCCGAACACCACGGTGGCGAGGAAGAGCGTGAATGCGCGCTCGCCGACCGACAGGCCACGGGTCGCGAGCTTCGCGTTGAATTGCTGCTGTGCGAGCGCGTCCTGTCCCACCCGGACGTACAGCATCCCCATGGGATCGAGCTGCAGTCCCGAGACCTTGGTCTGTTGCAGCGACGCCACCCATTGCTTCGTCCGAGCAAGCAACGTCGAGTCATATTCCGGCGTGTCCGCCAGGAACACTTGCTGCCGCCCGTCTGGAATGATCGCCTCCGCGTATAACCGGTCGTGTGCCCAAGACCGCGCTCCTGGGGTAGCAGTGACACCAGCTCCATCAGGAACGTCTCCGTCGATCCCTTGCGCGGTGGCTCCAGACGCCGGGATGACAACAAGTGTGGCGATCGCGGCTGGAAGCGCGCGCCGGAGCTGCCGTCGTGATAACGCGACCAGCGAGGAAAGAGAGAATGGCAAAACGTGCATGTCGTGTGTGTGTATGCCGAATTGGTGGATCGATTCGGCCCGTTAGAAGCGAACTCGCAGTCCGGCTTTGGACTGCCGACCGATGACCGCGAGGCGGGCATCTTGATCCTGTGCGTAATAGTTGGTCAGATTCTGGACTTGAACGATCCCTTCGACGTGCGCCGCGAAGCGATGTGACGCGTTCAGATCGGTCATGACATAGGGCTTGTTGTACGTGATGTATCCAAACCCATTCAAGTTCGCGAGATTTTCCTGGAGACGGATGTCGCCGACGTCAAGCTCGTGGAAGAAAAGCTTGCTCCCACCGTTGATCAGCGGCCCGGTCCCTGTGAAATTCAGTGCGATGGTCGACCCACCCGCCGCGTACGTCACCCCGAGCGCCCAGGTATGCTCTGGTAAGTAGGTGAACGTCGCCCCACGGATATACTGTGGATTCTGTTGCAGGAAATTCGCGGCGGCGAACCGCTCAAGGAATGCCGGAGTCACGCCGATGCTGCGGCTTTTGGTCCAGCTGTACGTTCCTCGCGTGGTGAGCGGCCCCGTCGTCACCGTTCCCTGCAATTCCCACCCCTGATTGCGCAAGCTCGACACGTTCAAATTTTGGCTGACCCATGCATAGGCGTACCCTTGTGCATCCTGACTCGAGCAAGCGGTATAGAAATGGTACATTGCGAAGTCCTCGCAGCCGAAGATACCGCCGTACCAACGTGGATTGGGCTGCAGCGAGCGAACGCTGTCGGCACCGGGGACGGTGGTGATGAGATCATTCACGGTCTGGTTGTAGCGCGTGATCACCAGAGAAGCGCGGTTCCCCAAGTACACTTCGAGCCCCCCTTCTCCACCCTGTTGATTCTCCGGCCCCAGCGCGGGGTTCGGGATGACCGAATTATGTGGACCATAGATCGCCACCATATCGGGAAACGTCTCGGCGGTGCCGAGCTTCTGCGTAAGTCCCGGCGGACGTGTCGACCGCCCATAGCTCGCTCTGACCTTCGCCGTGAGGGGTCCCAGCTCTCTCGAGTAGGCAATCCCGTACCGTGGCGCATAAGCGGGGATGGCGTCCTTCCCAAAGGCGGGATTCCATTCCGCGCGCAGACCGTAGGTCAAGAACAGCTGGTCGAACATCCCCAATTGTCCTTGAAAAAATGCGCCGGTGTTGTGATTGGGCTGGCGAGTAATGTATGGCGCTTGTGTCCCCAATGTTCCGGTGGTAGCCAGACCAGTCACGGCGAGAAACGTCTCCGTGCTTTGCCATCCGTCCACGCCGCCGGTCAATGTCGCCATCGCGAGCGACGTCATGGGAATCCGGAGCGTCGTGTTGTAGCGCATCGACCGCCGATCCGTATACGATTGCCTCCAAGAGACGAGCGTGTCATACGGGCGATAGTGTGTCGCCATCCCCGTACGGCCATCAGTAGACTCGAAGTCTTTCCCGACGCCGAACTCATGCGACCACCACGAGGACGGCGCATAATTGACCGTAAGACCAATGGTCTGTGAGCTGAGCTGGTCGACGGCATGTGTGGCGACACCGGCGTCGGACGAGACGTTATAGAAGCCGTCCGTTTGGTCGTGTTGGACGGGGTCGTACAACCAACCGCCTTGATGATTGGTCGTGGTCCCGACCCGAAGCGTCAGATCGCTGATGACGTTGCCAATCGGGGTGGGTAACGTAAAGTGGCCGCCACCATATCCGTCGAGCCGGGCCGTCCGCTTGTATGGAGTCCAGGGTCCTATGTAATTCCAGGATCCGCCTGCACTGTACGAAAGGCGCCCTTCGAGTCCCGTGATCTGGCTGCTGTACTCGTGTTGCGGCGTCCGCGCGGGCGAAAAGTTATTCTCGACCAATCCGCTCAATAAGTTCAGCGTGACCTGCGGGGTACTCGTCGTGCCGCGCTTGGTAAAGATCTGCATGACGCCATTGATGGCCCCGGAACCGTAGATGGTGCTCGCTTGCGGGCCCGTCAAGACCTCGATGCGTTCGATGCTCTTGGGGTCGATTTGAGACAGGTAGCGGGGATCCGCCATTTGCACGCCGTCGACATACGTCTTGATCATGTCGGTCTGGCCAGGGTACGACAGCCCCGTCGTGCCCCGAGAATACATGAAAACTTCGTCCAAGGTGGCGCTGGATCCCTCGTTGAGGGCGAAGAGTCCTGGAATGTCGCCGCGAAAGAGTTGGTCGATTTTCGTAATGCCTCGCTGCTCGATATCCTTCGCCGTGATGACCGTAATCGCATTGGGAACGGCTTTGAGTTGCGTGGGAATCACCGTCCCTGTCACCACGACTTGTTCCAGACCGTTGACACTCGGATCCAACGCGATCGCGACCGAGGTCGTCTGATCATCGGTCACCGTCACGCCTTTCACCACTTTTCCGTATCCCAACATGCGCACGTGGAGCACGTGCTCTCCAGCACCGATCCCGACGAGGCGAAACACGCCGTCGCTGTTCGTGAGCACCCCCTTGTGGGTACTATCCAATACCACCGTCGCTCCACGAATCGGGCGATTGTTCTTCACATCCGTCACGGTGCCGACGATGATCCCTCGGAGATCGGACTTCGCGGACACCTCCTTCGTCAGCACGACACGCCGGCCGACGATGTCCGCCTTGATTCCGGTTCCCACGGTAATCTTCGCGATCGCTTCGTCAGCGGCCATATCTCGGACGTGGAGCGAGACACGCGACGTGAGATCGATGACCTGATCACCCCATGCCAAGAGCAATCCCGCCTGCTCCGCAATGGCCTTGAGGACGACCGATCGTGGCACGTCGACGACATCGATCGTGACTGTCGCATGCTTAGCTGCCGCCGGTTGGCTCACCACGGCCACGGATTGCGCGTCCGCTGGGGAGACGGTTGAACCATTCGCCAGACACAACATCACACCAACTGCCAACAACCGATTGACCGATCTACCGTCCATATTGTTGCTCCGGTTGAGGAAAGTGCCGGCGTTGCGGCACCGAATCTCGCGCGCCAGACGGCCCGCGACCAGGCGAGAGCACGTAGGCACGACCACTACGCACGACATGCGCATTCAACGCTTTGCAGATCGCGACCAGAACCTGGTCGATGGATTCGTCGTTGACGGAGACATCCAAACGCATCGTATTCTTGGCGAGCGTCGTATCCGCTACTCGGATGTCCACACCGTACGCACGAGCGAGCTCGGCGACGATGTGGCGCAACGGCATGGTATCGAAGACGAGCCTTCCCTGCGTCCAGCTCGTATAGTCTCGTGTGGTCACGCCCGACGTGACGGTAATCCCAGAATCCGCGACAAGCGCGAGCATCCTGGCGGAAAGGATCGTCTGCGCCGCGTGTTGCGATGAGGGATTGGAGCCCAGCGCGCGCAAGGTCACTCGCCCGTCCTCGACGAGGACACGGCTTTCCTGCTCCTCTGGATAGTGCCGCACCGAAAACCGGGTTCCCAATACCTGGACCATCGCGTTGGTCGTTCGCACCACGAACGGCCGCGTCGGGTGCGACACGACGGTGAAGTAGGCTTCCCCAGTCACAGTCACGCCATTCGAGGTGACTACAGCCGAGCTCGACGGGGCGAGGGTCATCTGTGACCCGTCGGCGAGTCGAACTGCCGACCGTTGACCCGCGACTGTCATATAGGTTCGAGCAGTATTCGAAACGCGGCTCGGACGAAGCGTACTCCATAGGCCGGTGCCCCCCAGCAGGAGGATGCAGAGACCTAGCGCGAGTGCCGCTCCGGAACCCGACATCAGTTGGAATGTTTTGCCTGCGCGTCGTCCGAGGCGTATCGCTCCGGAGCGCACACTCTGAGGTGCGGACTGGCCCTCAGCAAACCTTCTCCGCACCTGCGCCAGGGCGCCCTTCACGTCGCGGCGCGCCATTCCCTGGTGAATTCCGCGGCGAGCCTCCTGGGCTCCCCGTAATACCGCCCGCCGTTCAGGCGTACTATCCGCCCAGGCCTCGACGAATGCTCGCTCGGCGGGCGTTCCCTCACCCGCGAGATACCGGTCGACCAGCCCGGGAATGTCGAACGGGTCAGGCGTATCGGTCGACGAGAAAAGATGCGGAGCGCGTGTCATCACTCTCTAAATCCCTCAACCGCCCCGCGACCCTGAGCCTATTTTGCTGGATCCCTCCGCTCGCGCCCGACATACCCGGCGAGCCCTTCCCGCACCGCCTTGAGCGCGCGCGTGAGATGCGTCTCGACGGTTTTGATGGAAACACCCATTGCCGCGGCAATTTCGTCGTAACGCAGCTCGTACCGCCAGCGCAGCAGAAAGGCCTCTTGGACTCTGGGAGGAAGCGCCGCGGCCGCCCGCTCGACAAGCCGCGTGACCTCGGCGTCGGCGATCCATGTTTCGGCCGCCGGCATGGTGAAGGGGACGTCGTGGGCGGACGTCACGTGCCGTGCAACGACGCGGCCATGCCGGAGATGATGGAGCGCGGCCCGGCGCACCCCGAGGAATACGTACCCCCTGATCGTCGTCTCGACGTGGAACTGCGCGCGGCGCTCCAACATCCGTACGAAGACGTCTTGCGCCACATCCTCGGCAACCGCCGTATCGCCCACGAACCGCGCCGCGTAGTCACAGGCTGCTTCGTAGTGCGCACGGAATAATTCATCAAAGGCCTGATCGTCACCGGCACGGATACGCGCGGCCAACGCATGATCGGCTTCGGACGTGTTCTCTACGGCTTCCCTGGCAAGGTCGTTTCGAGGATCACCGTCGACGCGTCTCGTCCGTAGCTCGGGCGCGCCAGCATCCATGAAATCTTCAGACGCGGAGGCAAACGATAGCAGCGGAAGCGACATGGACAGCTGTAGCGGTGAAAATCCTGCCAGCCTTGGGGACTGGGGCGCAGGGCTACAACGTAGTGCTGGTACATGCAAGACACAAGAAAAAATTGACGCGGTGCCGACGGCGACCGTCAACAACTGGGCGGTAGTCCCACGAATACACGGTCTCGAAACGAGCATCGCCATACCTGGAGGGAAGGTATGGCGGTGCTGGCCCATCAGTACGCAGTATTGATGTTGACGTGACTACATCCTGATCCGCACCCCGACTTTCGTCTGCCGTCCGATGCTCGCGTTGATCGTTCCGACGTCATTCTGATAGTGATTCGCGAGGTTCTGCACTTGCAAAGTCCCTTCGACGACCGTCGTGAACCGCTGCGACACATTGAGATCCGCGAGCGCATACCCAGGACCAAGAAACGCCCACGGTCCGGTGTAAATGCGCGGCATGTCCCGCATCAGCCGTGCGTTTCCAATGATCGAAAGGAGCGCATCCTGTTCGAGACGCCCCATCCCGATTCCTTGAATGTTAAGCGAGACCGAGGTTCGCGCCCGCGCATATTGCGCCGCCAGAGCCCACGTATGTTCCGGCGCATTTTGGAGGATGCTCCCCGGCACATATTGGGGAAATTGCGACCGATATGTTGGGGTGATCCCGATGAGCCGGCTCTTCATGAACGAGTAGGTTCCCTTCACCGTAAATGGCCCGCCGCTGACGGTGGATTGCATTTCCCACCCTTGGTTCCGAATACTGCCGATGTTCAGGTACTGGTATTGATACCCGGCAATCGCGTTGTACCAATCGGGGAGATGATAGGCTTGTTTGACCCAATCGAAGTAGTCCACGCTGTCGACCTTGACGTACGTGACCAAATGATCGACGGTTTGGTTATAGCGAGTTACTGTTAGAGACAAACGATTTCCCCAGTACAGCTCGAGTCCCCCTTCACCACCCTGTTGGTCTTCGGGCTCCAAGTCCAGATTAGCCAACTGGCGATCGTGCGGCGGATGATACAAATCATTCTCGTTGAAGATCGACTTCTTCTGATCGACCACCGGCGGACGTGTCGATCGCCCGTAACTGCCGCGGATTTTGGCGGTCAACAGGCCCAGTGTTGTCGTGTATCCGACGCCATACTTCGGTGCGATGTTCGGCGTCGCGTTGGCACCGTAGTTGGGGTTCCATTCGGCGCGGATACCGTACGTCACGAAGAACGCGTCCCAGATCCCGGCTTGCGCTTGCAAGAAAGCACCGGCATCATGACTGGGTTGGCGGCTGATCTGCAGATGAGGATCATTCAAAGCCCCGGTCAGGGACGTCGGCTGCCCACTCCACGACATGTCCAAGTTTCGCCACCCTTCCGCGCCGGCCGTGGTCGTCACGTTCAGAAACGGCGCGACCGGAACGTTGATAGTAGAGTTGTACTTGAGTGTGTTGAGGGTCAACGTCGACTGCGTGATCGACAACAGCGTATCGGACGGAGTGCCGTAGACCCTGCCGGAGAGCTGCGTTCCGGATTCCAAATTGTCCTGTCCCAGCTGGAGTGTGTGGGACCACCACGACGTTGGCGTGTACGACCCGGTGACTCCGAAGCTTCGCGTGGCGCTCGTTGAGGTGAACGGGATCAGTAAGCCGCCGCCGGGGAGGTACAATCCGCTGGCCATCTTGTTCTCATTGTCCTGCGAGGGACTTCCACGTCCCTGGTTGACCGACGACACGACGCGAAGGTGTCCGTCGAGCGTCCACGGCCCTTGTTGCAACCGGACCCCGCTGTAGGCGCCTAACGCCCCCGTTCGGATGGCCGGCGTCCATGCCCCGACGTATCCCCACGAGGTTCCGACATCGTACGAGATGTGTCCTTCATTGCCGGAGAGTTGCGCCGAGTAATCGTGGTTGGGCGTGAAGGCGGCGCTGTAGTTGTTCTGAATGAGGCCGCTCGCGAGCGACAGCGTCACTTGCGGACGCGCCGACGTGCCACGTTTGGTGAAGATCTGCATGACGCCGTTGATGGCGTTCGAGCCGTAGATCGTACTCGCTTGTGGGCCCGTTACCACTTCGATGCGATCGATGCTCCGCGGATCGATGAGCCCGAGGTATGACGGATCGGCGAGCTCTACACCATCGACATACGTCTTGATCGGCTGATTCAGCGTTCCGTCCAGTGACGTCCCACCGCGCGATCGCATGACGACGTGTCCAGGCTGGCTTCCCGTCGATCCGGTATTCTGTGCGTATAGTCCGGGAATATCACCGCGGAACAACTGGTCGATGTGCGTGATACCCCGGCGCTCCAATTCCTCACCGGGAACGACCGTGATGGCATTGGGAATGGCGCGAAGCTCCGTAGGTATTACAGTCCCGGTCACCACGACCTGATCCAATGGCGTTGCACTCGGCTCGAGCGCGATCGTGACCGCTACTGATTGTGCGTCGAGAATGGTGACCGTCTGCACGGATTTGGTGTACCCCAAGAGGCGTGCGGTCACCCGATGCGTGCCGGCGCGTATCCCTGCCAGGCGGAATTCACCAGTGGCGCTCGTGGTCACTCCTGCCGTTGCGGTATCGAGCGTGATCTTGACGTTGCGGAGTCGTTGCTTCGTCTTGGAGTCGATCACCGTCCCCGTGATGATCCCATCCGCGGCCGGCTCCGCGTCGGCGTCCGTAAAGGCAACGTCGCCCAAACTGATGAAAGCGCGCAGTCCAGTTCCGGCAAGCGCACTGGCGAACGCGTCATCCACCGACATCTCGTGCACATGCAGCGTGACGTGCCGCGTCGAGTTCGTCACTTTCCCATTGTACATCACGCGGAGTCCGGCTTGCCGTGCAATGGCATTGAGCACCTCCTCTAAAGGCGCACGGTCGACGTCTACACTGACCTTCGCGTTCCGTGCCGGCTGTTCTGGTTGCCCACCAGTCGCGACTGACTGCGCAGAGACCGAATAGGTGACGATCGACCAGGTCACTACGCCGCCGGCTACGAGACGCCAGACCCCATTACCGACCATATTGTTTCTCCTGTTGAAGGGACCGCACCTTGTGCGGCGCAGATGAGGAAGATCGTCCGGGGACGACGACATAGGTTCGTCCGTCGACCGTATAGTGAGCGTTGGCGACCAAACCGATCATGTCGAGCACGTGCGCCAACGACTGCGCCGACGTCGACATCTGCATCGTCATCCGTTGCTCGGCGAGTGTCGTATCGGTGATCCGAATGTCGGCGTCGTACACGCGCGACAACTCCGCGAGCACATCACGAAGCGCAACGTTCTTGAACGTGAAGGCGCCGTGCCGCCATCCCGTATAGTCATCCACGGTGACATTCGGAACGACGGAGATCGTCGAGTCATTGACGCGCGCCACCGTGTTGGCGGCGAGGAAGATCGGACCACGATCCGTCCCGCGCGCGCCCTGCACGCGAAGCGCGACTTTCCCGTCCGCCACGAGGATGCGGCTCTCAGACTCGCCGGGATAGTGGCGCACGTCGAACGACGTTCCCAATACCACCACCGTCGCGCGTCCAAGTGTGACCGTAAATGCGCGCGATGCACTCGGAACGACGGAGAAATACGCTTGTCCTTCAACGCTTACGTGTCGCGCTGAGACGACGACGGACGTCGACGGTGCCAGTTGAATGGTCGTGCCGTCAGCAAGGCGAACGGTGGAATGTCGTCCCGCGGGTGTCGCGAAGCGCTGCGGCGGAACCGTTGACGTGGCAGGATGGTGTGCCACTGTGTCGAGTGACCAGAGGCCAATACCGCCGAGCAGGAGTGCCGCAATGACTGCGACATGTCGGCCGACGGAAGCACGCTGACCGCCAATCCGTCGCGGGCCCGAGAATTGCGGCACTGCCGAACGATCGTTCGATACAATCCGTGTCGCCCATGTCGCGCTCGTCTTTGCGGAGATTCCTTGTGCCTGCCCCGTAAGGAGCGCATCTCGGAACGCGCTGAGTTGCTCAGCACGCTCGGACTGCTCCGCCGCCCACCGCGCGATGGCGTCGGTCTCAGCGGGAGTGGCGTCACCAGCCAGATATCGGTCGAGCGTTGCCGTGTCGGGCGGTCGGGGGGTGAGTGGATGACCGGGATTGTCCATGCCTGTAATACGGCAATGGGTCCAAACCACTCCGGTCCCCGATTGTTCGATCGATTTCTAGTTCTACGCCTGAGGCTAGACGCCCAACATCCGTCGGAGCGTGTCGAGGGCCCGCAGGACAAGTTGTTGCGCCCCTTTGTCGGAGAGACCGAGGATTTCTCCCATCGCGGGATAACTCAATCCTTGCTCGAAGCGGAGATGCAACCCGAGGCGGCGACGCTCGGATAATGCGGCGATCGCGTCGCGCAGTGCTTGGACGCGCCCGGCATATGCGACATCGCCCTCATGCATGCTCAGCACGTCGTCAGGTGCTGGAACGGAATATTGCTCTGAGAGCTGCTCGCGGAGGGTGTCGGCGTGGCGCTCTCGAACACGCCGCCGGTCGGCATCGTCCTGGCAACGACGCCGAACCGCGGTGTAGAGGTAGGTTTTGAGCGAACGATCCGGGCGTAAATGCGCGCGGCGTTCCCAGGCCGACGCGAGGACATCGTAGGCGAACCCTTCGGCCGCGTCGGAGGATCCCGTCAGGACGAAGGCGAATCGAGTGAGGGGATCGGCGTATAGGGCGACCAAATCACGTACGGCGTCTTCGTCGCCGGCACGCAACCGTTCGACGAGTGCGGCATCGAACGGATCGACAGGAACTGGTGCAACGGCCTCGTGCTGGTCAGATCCATCGCTGAATGCCTGATGTCGCGGCGAGCCACCCGCCGGGGTCTCGCCGGCGAACACATAGGAATAGATCGACGAGGCCAGGAGCATCGCCGACAAAATGTCATACAAACCGCGGTTGCGCCATGGGGAAATCAGACCGCGTCGATCAACGCATTGAAATTGAAGTCCCGCACCATGAGCGGCGGCACGATCATCGGAAACCGTGGCCATTCGAACATCGTTCCATCACCAGTCGAGATCGCCTGCTCACTGTAGCTGAACGGCGTAAACCCAAAAGCGGTACGCCGCGCTGGCCCGATCGCAATCACGTTGTTCAAAAAGAAAAACGGCGACGTCAGGAACCGAAAGTTCTTGACGGGGCGGTCGATCTTCCCGTGCTTCACGAGGAAACACCCATCGCGTGTCACGCCCGTAATCATTCCGCTTTGACGATCCACCAGATCGATGCTGGAGAAGCGATTCACATAAATCCCCTCGTCACACTGAGCGATCATCTGTTCCAACGTCGTATCGCCCCCGTGCAGATGTAAGCCATGGGGAAGATCGGAGTATGGACGTCCCAGCCCCAATGCGATAATCGTATTCGTATACGTGAGATTCTTGAGTACTCCGTTTTCGATCAATGTCAACCGGGGATTCGCGTAAGCGCCTTCTGTTCCTCCGTGCCAGGCCCGGAAGCCTCCGTCGGGATCGGCGGGATCGAGGGTAATCGTGATGCGCGGATCGAAGACGCGTTGTAGGAAGCGGCTTCCTTTTGGCCGGCCCGGCGCTTTTGAAAAGCCGGTAAATCCGTTGTCGCTGTCACTCCCCTCGAAGTGCATGACCAGATACCGCATCAATTGCACAACGGCCTCGGGGCTCAGAATTGCGACACGACGCCCCGGTTCGATAGCTTGTGGATGCCGGCTTCGCACCGCCATGTCCGCGGCGTTCGCGGCAATGTGGCCAGGATCGATCTTGCTCCAATCGCGATGGGCTTGCCCGCCCCATCCGGAACACGAACCATCCTCTGGCCGCGCGGTCACGCTGACTTCGCAGTCCGTCTCTTCGAAGAAGCCCGTAATGCCGTCGTGCGTCAACACGGCGCGCGATCGTGCCATGAGTCCGAGTGCCCCTGCGGCTTGAAGACCGTGCCCTTGAATCGTGCTGACAATGTGTGGGACAGCCTCCTCACGTCCACTGCGCATGGCATCGACGGAACTGTCGTACCACAATTTCGCGGGCAGGAAGAGATCCTGCTGATCGTGCTGCATCGGACGCAATTCCTCCCTGCTGCCAATCATCTCCTTCGCCAACGCATCGACGCGGAGCACGAGCGCGCGAATCGTCTCGTCGTCGATCTGGTTTGTTTCGATATAGGCCCCCACCAATCCACGATCGAACGCGGCGTGAAAGCCCAACCTGAGCGACTCACCGTCGTCAGTCGTACGAACGCGGTTACGGGCGAGCCGAGTGACGGCGCGATATCGGTGGGTGAGCTCGACGCCAGAGAGGGCTACCGTCGTCAACGCCATGACTTGGCGCATGATCGTTTGCGCCTGTTCATGCGTCAGGACGGGACGTCCGTCGGCCAGCCGATCACTGAGGGGAGGAATGAGCCGGCGTGGCCGAGGATGTAGGGCAGGAGCGAAGAATGGCGCGCGGTGCATAGGCGAACGAGGAGAACCCGAGAAGTGATGTTATTCGACAGCAGGGGGAAATCAGCGCATCCCCATGACGTTGACCTCTTTGAAGAGCGCGGCCGGAGCCGTGGCGCTCAGGAGACTCTCCTGCCACGGATATCCTTTGCTCTGCGTGGCATTCTTTCGGCAAACAGTCGAGACATCCCCGACGGCCGTCAGCCCTTTGAAGAAGGTGCGGGTATTGAATTGCGCGACATTTCCGAGGATGCGGCGCACCAATTTGCCGCGTTGCACCTCGAAGCACATCGGAGCCCACGAGAAGCTGCCCGAGGACAACTCTTGATCCGGGCTCACCCCCGCGTCGTTGAGCAGGACAAGACCGTGTTGAAGATTGCGATAGAGGTCGGCGACCGACGCGCGTGTCACGCCCGGCTGCATGCTGAGATGGGGAGACTGCACCATGACCGCCATTTGGGGATCGGTTACCGACGCACAACCGTTCGACTGCAGCGGCCTATTCTGCTGACGATACCAGTCGGCCAATGCCGATACCGTAGAGCCACTCGTGTGATAATCCGTGAGCACGCCATTCTCGATGACCGTATGGGGTTGCGGCACGGCCCCATCGTCGTCCCATTGCACGGCTTGAATCTCCGGGACGTTCCGGTGCCCCGTGAGTGTGAGCAATGGACTGGCGACCGAGGTTCCCAACAAATCCAGGGTGAAGCGGCTCCCCCCCGACGCATCGACTTCATCACCCAACACGCGATCCAGCTCGAGCGCTGGCCCCAACACACCGGTCAGGACGGCTCCCATCGCGTGTCCATCGACGACGAGTGGATAACGACCGACATCCAGTGTTCCGTACGGCAAATGCGCCAACCAGACCGCTTCATCAATCGCGGTATCGAACCGCTCGATGAGATTCGGAATCAAACACGCCTCATAGCCCCGAGAGGTCCATCCGAGATCTGGGAGTGTAATCGCTACCCCATACTGCCCATATTGCACATTGAACCCACCATCGATCTTTCCACGCATGAGATGTTGCGTGAGCTGGGAACCGGCCGTGGAGGCGAAGATCCGCGTCTCACGCGTCCAGCGCATCGAAAGTCCGCCCGGCATGCGGACATCTGGGATACGATTCAGCAGGAGGGAGTTCACCCCCTCATTGAGCTCGGCTTGCTGCTGCAAGGGAACAGTGAAGGGATCGATCTCGACCGGAATGCGCCATTCACCAGTCGCAACGGGAGGCGGCGTCCACGCTCGCTCAGGATCGTCTCCCCCTCCCGACAATCGGGCCGCCGTTTTGGCACTTCGCACCGCTTCTCGCGCGCAGCGAGCAACCGCATCGGGATCCACACCGCGACCATACGCGAATCCCCACGCGCCACTCGCCAGTGCCCGTATCCCATACGTCAATTGCGAGGAGAGCCACGTCTGCTGCGCCCCGGGCTCCAACGCATGCTGTTCGGCGATCCGGATGTCCGCATAGGAGATGCCGGCATCGTGCGCCACGTCCATCGCCCGAGCGGCGAGCGCATGGAGCAACGATGGCGGCTGTAATTCCGGAAGGAACGCCTGCGCGGCACGGGACGTATGCGACGAAACGGACCGCGCGGCCAAGACACGAGGAGGCAGGAGTGTTCCCGCGGCGGCGAGGGAGGCCGTCGTCAAGAACTCCCGCCGAGTGGAAGTGTTCATGGAAGAGAACGTGCGGTCGAGGTTGTCGACGTTGTCGACGTTGTTGATGTTGCGGAGTCGTGGCGGAGGAAGTCGAGCGCTTGCACAATGGTCGCGTCGACCTCAGGGGTATAGCCGGACACAATTTTCCGCACGATTCCATGTCCGTCGATGATATGAAACGTCGGCGTGGCCGTCTCCGGGTAGCTATCGAACGTCGGCAGCGCGAATTGTGTTGGCGCGGAACCGTCCGCCTGCGCCACGTGCGGAGCAAAGACGACGCCGATCGGATATCGGACATGGAGCGAATCGATCAAGTGATTCGTCACTCGATCGGCCTCGTCCTTGGGCTCGACGATCCGATTTCCCCAGAGCCCAATCGTGAACGTCAGAAAATTGAATTCTACCTCTGGAAACCGTTGCTGTAACCGTTCCATGGCGGGGATGGCGGCGATGCACGGACCACACGAGATATGTCCCACCTCGACGACCCGGATTTTTCCGTCACTGACGGCGATCGCCCGTGCCTCTCGAGTCGTTCCTCGGTTAGCCCAATAGCTGGCCGCGATCGGCGCCCCCGGCTGGCCGACACGTTCCGCGTTTTTGATGCGCACCTCCATTCGCCCTTTCCAGTCGTCCGCGTTCCATAAGAACACAGAATCGTACGCGACCAACGCCGGAGGTGGGACAACCGCGCGCATGAGCGATGCGTTCAGGGTGCGAATCGTCGCAATTCCGTGCGGCTGAGCGCCGACGGCGTCCATGATCATTCCGTAGAGTTCATCCCCCCCTTTGCTGAAGATCGCGACGCGATCACGGAAATCCATGTGTCCCACGAGCTGGAGCGTGGCCTGACCGATTCGCGCGGCGTCAGCCGTTCGCCCCATGAGATAGTACGCCTGCAACAACGCCGTCCGTCCTCGAAATTGCCAAAAGGCGGCGGAATCGCCGAGGGCAGTCAACGCAGACAGATACTGTTCGGCGATGGGGAATCGACTCGGAACATCCCGACTGCTGAACGCTTCAATGGCCATCGCCAGCGTAAAGGCCTGATCGGCGAGCGAGAGCCGTGGCGTGGCCAAACGCGCGGCGATCTGCCGTTGCGCGATCGTATCCTGCCCCGCGGCGACGGCGACTTTTCCGTAGGGATCGATCTGCAGCCCGTGCACAGCACTCGGTGGAAGAGTTGCCAGCCACGCCGAGGCACGAGTTCCAGCAACGCGCAGTAACGAGTCGTGCGGAATGTAACCACGTCGTTGCTGCACTGAGGCGAGTTCCGCACGCAGAGACTCGAGCGTGACATTCGCCAGTGCGTACGCAGCCGATCGTTGAATGGCGGGGTCGCGCGGACCATCGACGGTCACCGACGGTATGACCAGCTGCGCTTGAATAACAGGAGCACATATGATTAGACCAACGATGGCACGGGCTAAACACGACATGAGATATTTCCTCTTCGTCACAACTATAGTCGGAGCCGGAAGCCAAGCTGAGTTTGACGTCCGATCGTCGCATAGCTAGCGGACAAGTCATTGACGTAATGATTCGTCAAATTTTGAACTTGCAGGAGCCCGTCCACCAGTCCGGACAGATGCCGAGACACATTGAGATCCGCCGTCACATAACTCGAATTGAAATTGACGTAGGGAGGATTGTTCATGTGCCAGGTATCATTCGACAGGCGTGTCGAATTCAGATACCGGATGCTGAACGCGTTGGCGTCGTTCATGATTTCACCGATACCATTGATGTTGAGCACGACAGTAGACGCCGACGTCCCGTACGTGAATCCGAGTGTCCACGTATGTTCCGGCAGAAGATTATACATCGTGCCGCGTTGATACTCCGGACTTTGTGAAAAGAGACTCTGATACTTCGGCGTGGTTCCGAGCACTCGGCTTTTGGTAAAGCTATACGTTCCCTTGGTGGTGAGTGGACCGATGGTCACACTTCCCTGGCCTTCCCACCCTTGGTTACGAATCGATGCGAGATTGATATATTGATACTGTCCCGCGTACGCACCATAGTAGCAGGTGATCGGCTTGGTCGCGCAATTCGAGTATGGATCAGGATCTTTATCCAGGCGTTGCACGCTATCGACCTTGATTCCTGAGATCAAGTTATCAACGGTCTGATTATATCGAGTCAAAACCAACGACGCGTGGTTTCCGAGATAGAGTTCCAGCCCTCCTTCTCCACCCTGCTGATGTTCGGGGAGTAAGTCCGGATTCGCGAGGTTCCGATTGTACGGGCCGTATACCGAGAGACTCGTAGGATCTGTCTGCGGCACGGAGTTGATCTGTCCAGTGGCCGGAGGGCGTGTCGACCGGCCGTACGACCCGCGAAGCTTCAGGGTGAGCACTCCGAGGTCTCGCGTGTACACGGCACCGTAGCGCGGCGAGTAATTCGGGGTCACTTCCGCGCCGAAATTCGGATTCCACTCCGCACGGATCCCGTACGTCAGATAGAATTGTTCGAAAATCCCGAGCTGTGCTTGGACAAACGCCCCGGTATTGTGACTTGCCAAACGCGTCGCATATACGTTGGTCAACGTTCCACCGGGGATCGGGAGACCGTTGAATGACGTTGCCAAGCTCTGCCATCCGTCGGCACCCCCAGTAACTGTACCATGCAAGTAGGATGTCAGAGGAACTTGCGCGGTTGTTGCATAGCGAAGAGAGCGACGTTCGGTGTGACTGCCCTGAATGGATTGCGTCGTGTCGGCAGGAACACCGTACCCACGATTATAATGCCCTTGATCAACATCAGATCCGTCCTGTCCCAACACGAACTCGTGGGACCACCAGGCGAACGGTGAATAATTCAACGTTACCCCCATCGTCTGCTCATGAATCCCCAGCAAATCGCGCGTCGGCAATCCGAGCTGCCAGTTATATTCGTAAATCCCCGTTTGTCTGAAGGCAAAGTCTTGCTGGAATGCGCTCCCGCGAACCAAGTTCTGTGTACTCGTCCTGCGCGCGGTTCCGTCCGTCGTCACGGTGCCGAATTTGGTCGGAAGCGTCAGGTGAACGCCTCCGAACCCACTCAATGTCCCACTTTGACTCGCGGGAGACCATGGCCCTATATAGACCCACGATCCTCCACCGTTATACGACATGCGTCCTTCGACGCCGTTCACCTGTGCAGAATAATCGTGCTGTGGGGTCAGTGCCGAAGTGAAGTTATTTTCGCTCCAACCGTTCACCAGAGAAAGCGTCAACTGAGGGTGGCTGGACGCTCCTCGCTTGGTGAACACCTGCATCACCCCATTGAGTGCGTTCGATCCGTAGAGGGTCGAGGCTTGCGGTCCGGTCAAGATTTCGATCCGCTCGATACTTTGAGGATCAATCTGATTGAGATACCCAGGATCCGAGAGTTCGACGCCATCGACGTAGGTCTTGATGGGATTCGTCCCGAATACGGTTCCGGCACTGAATCCATACTTGATGGCCGTCGCGCCCCGTGAAAACATGACGACTGATCCGGCGGTGTTCTGGTTCGACAACGCCGTATTCTGTGATCCCGAGTTCCAGGCAAACACGCCAGGAACGTCTCCACGAAAGAGCTGATCGATGTGGGTGATCCCCCGGTCTTGCAACTCCTTCGCCGTAATCACCGTGATGGCATTGGGAACCGCCCGGAGTTCCGTCGGAATTACTGTCCCTGTAACGACAACTTGCTCCAAGGCATTGACACTCGGATTCAGTACCAACTGCAGCGACACTGTCCCACTATCGGCGACGGACACGGTTTTGGCAGCCCGGCCATACCCCAACCGTCTCGCCCGCACCGTATGCGTACCAGACGCAACACTCCCAAACCGGAAGTCACCATCGTCATCAGTTGAAACCCCTTTGGTTGCTCCATCGAGAAAGACCATGGCTCCCTGGAGAGGCTGCTGAGTCTTCCCATCGATGACTCTCCCATGGATAGTCCCCTGCGGTTGCGCCGAGCCATCATCCAGATCCGAGAGAACGGCAATGCGATCGACGATATTTGCTTTCAATCCCGTCCCCGAGAGCGCTTGTGCAAACGCGTCACGAGCGGAAACCGCATGAAGGCGCAACGTCACACGCTTCGCCGGTTGGAGCTGCCGTTCGTTGAACATCAATTTGAGCCCCGCCTGCCGGGCGATCGTTTGCAGCACATCGAATAACGGCTCATTCGTCACGTCGACGGTCACGACTTGCCATGCCGTACCATTGTCAGACCGTGTATTGGCAGCAACTACTTGGGCGCGCAGAGGTCGTATCGCCAACGGGGGCGACATTACGAAGATACAGGCCGCTATGTGGAGAGAACGCGTTACGGTTCTACCGGCCATAATACTTCTCCGATTGTGAGAGTGGTTGACGTTTGAAGATTTGTGAGCCGTCGCCCCCAGGAACGATTTTGTAGCCATCGCTAGTGTGTACATAGTGCGCATGTAAGGACATCCCGATCATCGTGAGTACTTGCGTCACGGGATATCGATCTACGGCGATTTCCATGAACATGGCTCGATGGGCGAGTGTGTCATCGTCGACGGCAATGGAAACGCCATACGCACGTGACAATTCCGTCAGGACGTCCCGCAACGCAACACCTTTGAAAACCAGCGACCGGTCGACCCAGGACGCGTAAATGCGCGGATCCGCGTCGCCTTGAACGGCGAGTCCGGAATCAGTCACCTGCGCCATCATCCTTGCGGTCAGGATGATGGGCGCTTTATGGGACGCATCATCGTCCGATCGAGAGCCCAGACCGGGCACCTGACGCTGCAATGTGACCTTCCCATCGCGAACGAAGATGGTGCTCTGGGATTCATTGGAATATTGCCGAACGGAGAATGCCGTACCCAACACGCGGACCACGGCGTTCCGTGTTCGCACAGTGAAAGGACTCTCCCGATGTGCGACCATCGCGAAATACGCCTGGCCAATCACTTCCGCGCTGTGTGCGTGCAGCGTGACACGCGTCGCCGGAGCAACCGTGATCGTCGATCCATCGGCCAGGTGGACGACGCGCTGTTGTCCCGGCTTCGTACTGTACTGCTGTCCCGGCACAGCATCTTGTACACGGGATGTTGGACGAGCGCGCGTCAATACCACAATCGTACCGAGTGTGAGCGTCGCTATTCCGGCGATGCCGTAGCGGCGAACGGCACTCGTCCACCCGTGCCACCGCTTGGGGAAAGCGTCTTGGCGTGGTGGAGCACTCCGTCCTTCCGTCAGCCCGACACGGGCGAGAACGATGTCGAGGGCCGCATGGGCATCGACCGATACCTGGGGGGTGTCGTGGTTCGGCCACTCCGTCCTCGCCCGTGCCACGAGAGCCGCCCGCTCAGGAACCGCGACCAGCCATTGCTCGAAGCGCTCCCGCTCGGCAGCCGCCATCTCCCCACTCACATATTTGGCCACCTCGACCCATACCGAGGACGCTCGAGCGTCGACGTCGGTGTTCACGAGAGGGAGGGGCGAGTCCCGGTCATCCGTCATGCGAGAAATACAGTTCAGACGGCCGTTCTCTCTACACGCGTTTTTTGTCCAGCGGCCGTACTCGCCCTCGGCCGGTTCTGCCCCGTCAGTCGGGGTCCGCGATCCAGCGCTCCAGAATGGGATACAACGCCCGCACAATTCGCCCGAGCTGGACGTAGACGGTTTGTGCGGTAATTCCCAGCATCTGTCCGATCTCGTTGGCGGTCAGCCCGTCGTCTCGGCTGAGATGGTAGATCTCCCGCTGCCGTGGGGAGAGACGGGCGACGCCTCGCGCCACGGTTTGCGTCAATTCATCCAGCAGGAGCATTTCATCCGCCGAGGAAGCCACAGCGTCCGCACGGTCCGTTCCTTGCTCGGCGACGGCTTGCTCAGTATGCTGTCGCACGATGTTGTCATGGGCCAGCACATTGAAGAGACGATTTCTGGCCGCCATCAGGAGATAACTTTTGACGGACCGTTCCGGGTCGATCGTCGCGCGTCGCTCCCACAGCTGCACGAAGACGTCCTGGGCAACGTCTTCGGCGACGTCGACGCTCACGCCATATCGAAGGACCCAGTTGACGACATGCGAATAATGCGTGAGGAACATCGTCGTGTATGACGACACGTCACCCTCACGCACCCGTCCCGCGAGCTCGCGTTCGCGCGCGGATGGCGATTGCCTCGAATCTCCGTGTTCAGGCGACGGTTCACGACTCGGTTGCACGTATAAAGTATAGCAACCGGAATAAGTGTGTGCGCAAACTTGGGAAAGTTTCCGCCGCGCATTGGGTCATTTGAGGACGTCTATTTCGCCGCCATGACGTTGACCTCCTTGAACAACGCCGCCGGCGCCGTCGCGTCCTGGTGCGTCGTCACCCAAGGCATCCCCTTGCTCAACCAGCCGTCCTGCGTCTGCACGGTTGTACGATCGCCCACGGCGAGCAATCCTTTCAAGAACGGCAATGTATTGAACTGGAGCATGACGTTCTGCGCCCGGCGAACGATTTTCCCGCGCGAGATTTCGAAGATCCCATCGCTGAACGAAATACTCCCGGACGACAACTGCTGATCCGGATTGATCGTGACGGAGCCAAGGACCACGAGCCCGCGATCCAGATCCTTGTACAAATCCGCGACCGATGCCGGCTTGCTGCTCGGTACCATCGTCAAGTGCGCGGGACGAACCGAAACCGCATCGTACGCGTCGACCGCGGTCGCGCATCCATTGGAGACCAACGGGCGATTCTGTTGCCGATACCACGATTCGAGCGCGCCAACAGTCGACCCCGTCGTATGATAGTCCATCAAGACGCCGTCTTTCACGAGCGTCGTCTCGCGGCATTCCACACCTTCATCATCCCAGCGCGCCGCATTGAACGAGGGTATCGCCCGATCTCCAGTCACGGTCAACAACGCGCTTCCCACCGGTGTCCCGAGCCGGTCGAGTGACCATTGGCTGCTGCCGGAACCTTCGGTATCATGTCCAAGCACGCGATCGAGATCGAGCGAGGGACCAACCAGCGAAGTGAGAATACTCGCCATCGCGCAGCCGTCCACGATGACGGGATACCGGCCGACGTCGAGCGTACGCACCGGATAGCGCACCAGCCGTGCACAACGGTCCGCGGCATCGGCGAACTGGTCGAGGAGAGTCGGGACGCGAAGCAGCTCATATCCACCGGACGCCGAGTGGAACTCCGGGACACTCAACGGCATCGAGCTTTGGCCGAAGGTCCCGTGTGCGAAGAGCAGCGGAGCCGCGCGATAGAGTTGTTGCGTAACCAACGTTCCCGTCGTCGTCGCAACAACTCGATTCTCACGTGTCCATCGAATCCAATACGTTCCATCGATCCCTGGACGTCGTCCGAGGATCCCCCCGATGGCCTGCGTCAACTCGCTGTGCTGTTGGGCCGGAACGGTGAAGGGATCGATGACATTCGGTGTCTGCCACTCGCCCGTCACGACAGGTTGCGGTGTCCACTCCTTTGATGCCGTTACCGTTCCGGGGAGTACGGTCGACAACCGGGCAGACACCTTCCCTGCCGACACCGCTTGTTGTGCGCACCGCGTCAACGCATCGATCGTCGGAAGACGCCCATAAGAAAAGCCCCACACGCCGTCCACCAACGCGCGCACGCCATAGCTCAAGCGTGAATATATCAGGATACGCGTGGCATCCGCTTCCAGCTCATAACGTTGTGCGATGCGGACATCCGCATATGATGCACCCGCGCTCTTGGCCGCGTCGATGGCATGGTGCGCGAGATTCTGGAGCTCCGACGGCGCCGATCTTTCATGGAAGAACGCATCAGCGGGAGCAACCGAATCGCGAGGCAAAAGGACCGGGCTCCCCGCACGGAGCTTTTGTGCGCCGAGTACTGTCCCGGCGACGGCGATCGCCGTATTGCCGAGAAACGTACGCCGGGATGTTCGCAGCGAAGTGTGAGATGAACCGGTCATTTATTGGAACGTGTGCTGGCGACGGGACTCGACTCCGAATGCGATGGAGTCGCCGCCGTCTCATGTTGCAAAAAGTCGAGAATCGTGGCCAAGGTCTCTTCACGATCTCGGCCATATCCCGCCAGAACGCGCCGGACCTTGCCATGTCCATCGAGCACGTAGAATGTGGGTTTGCCTGGTTGTGGATAATGCCCCGGATCCCACGTTTCCGTGGAGATCACGTTCGCGACACCGTCGTCTTCGGTTGCCACTTGTTTGGTCGGCATTGCGATTCCGATCGGAAAAGTCGCATGTAAATCGTCGGAAAAATGCTTCGTGAGCCGGTCCGCTTCGACTTTGGGATCGATGGTGCGGTTTCCCCACATCCCCGTCCCCGCGGTCATGAAATTGAATTCGACGCCCGGGTATCGTTGATGGAGTCGTTCCAGCCCGGAGACCGCCTGGACACATGGAGCGCACGAAAATGATCCAATCTCGATCACGCGAATCTTCCCATCATTGACCACCACGGTCTGTGAATCGTGGCTCGTCCCACGATTGGCCCAATAATTAGCAACGAGCGGAGCGCCGGGTTGGCCGACACGCTCGGCCATCGCCTCGTTCCCCTCCAACAATTCGCGATAATTCTCTCCGACATACGAGAACGACGAATCCTGCGCCAACAATGCCTGAGGAACTTTCGTCGTTGCGAGGAGCCGCGCGTTCATGGCCCGGATTTGTTCTGGACCGTTGGGCTGCCCCCCGAGTGCGTCGACGACGGATGCGTAGATGAAGGGAATTCCGGGGTTGAAGAAGACGGCGCGGTATTCGAATGGAATGGCACCGACGAGATCGAATGCCCGCAACCCGACGCGCACGACGTCAGCGCTCTTTCCGAGTTGATAATAGGCCGCAATCAAGGAGAAGCGTGCCGTACACTGCCACAACGCTGCTTCCGTTCCCAGCGCGTCCAACTGAGTCAGATAGCGCTCGGCGATCGGGAGGTGTGTTGGCTCGTTGGCATTCGCGTACGCGCCGACCACGATCCGCAAGGTGTAGGCTCGATCAGCCACCGTGAGTCCCGGCGTCGCCAGTCGCGCGGCGATCTCCTGCTCCGCAAGCGACTCTTGCTTCGCCACGATTGCCAGCGCGCCATAGGGATCCATTTGCAGCCCATGCACCGGGCGCTGCTGTAACTCGGTGATCCACGTGCGCGCCCGATTCACGGTGAGCGCGACGAGGGAGTCTTTGGGATAGTGCGGATGCGTCACGTCGGTCACCGACACCGATCGTTGCATGTCCGCGGCCCCCTCATAGGCAGTGTTCATCCAGGCTTCGGCGGGCGTATATTGCACCGTCGCCGGCCTGGGGCCATCATAGGTGAACTGCGGGGTCAACGTTTCGATCAGTGGCTGTGGTGACTGTGGCGTCACATCGAGCGGCGCCTGCGCAAACATCGATGCGCCTCCGAACACACTGGTCAGAGCTACTGCGTACAGCATCCGTCGTCGCAACATAGTCGAGCTCCTCGAGAACTCTGTAAGAATGCTTCGGTGATTAGACGGCATCGATCAACGCGTTGAAATTGAAATCACGCACCATCAGCGGGGGTACGATCATGGGACGGCGGGGCCATTCGAAGAACTCCTCACCGAACACGTCCCAGGGAATCGAGAATTTTTCCGTCCGGGTCCATGGCGTGTATCCATAGGCGGCTCGCTCCGTCGGACCAACCGCGATGATGTTGTTGAACACGAAGAACGGTGACGTGAGAAAGCGGAAGTTCTTGACAGCGCGGTCGATCTTCCCATGCTTGACGAGGAAACAGCCGTCCCTCGTCACGCCGGTGAGCAGTCCGCTATGCCAATCGACGTTGTCGACACTCGAGAATCGGTTGACGTAGATCCCTTCTTCGCACTGCGCGATCATTTGCTCGAGCGTCGTCGTCCCTCCTTCCAGGCGCGCGCCGAATGGCAATTCCGCGTAGGGCTTTCCGTGCGCCAAGGAGCCACTTCCATACGCGAGATATTTGAGCGCGCTGTCGGCAACCCACGTCGTGGGATGACTGACCAACCCGTTGGCGAACCAGGGCCGAAAGCCACCGGCGGGATCCATCGGATCCGAAGTCACTTTCACACGAGGATCGAACATGTGCTCGTGCCAGCGGCTTCCCTTCTCCTGATTGGCGACTTTCGAAAACGCCCGCAGCCCACGATCGCTCGGATCTCCATCGAGATGCAACACGAACCATCGCATGAGCTGCACGACGGCCGCCGGACCGAGAATGGCCGTCCGGCGTCCTGGCTCAACGGCTTGGGGATGTTGATTCCGGAGTGAGATCTCGGTCGCCTCGTGCGCGACGCGCACCGGATCGATCGTCGACCAATCCCGAGCCGCGACGCCACTCCATCCCGTGGTCGACGCATCCCCAGGACGCGCGGTTACACAGACTTCACTATCCGTTTCCTCACAGAATGCGGTGATGCCAGCATGTGTGAGGACCGCATTCGCCTTTGCAACGATACCGATGAACCCGGAGGCGTGGCACTGTCCTTTCCGAACCGTATCGACGATCGAGGGAATGATGCCATTCTTCGCGCCGTTGAGCGCGTTGATCGTCGGCTCATGCCAGAGCTTCACCGGCGGATACGAATCCTGCTCATCCCACCACGGCAGTCCCCACTTTTCGTGCCGCGTCGGGATGGCCGCGTTCAATGCATCGGCGCGCGCTACCAGCTCCCGGAGCGATTGCTCATCGAGTTGATTGGTCTCGATGTACTCCAACCCGAGCTCGTCGGGAAAATTCACAAAAATCCCGACGCGGAACATCTCCCCGTCGTCGACCTTCCGGACCCGATCGGTTGCGAGCTCGGTCACGCTCCGCACACTGTGCGAAATGTAGACGCGCACGTCGTCCGAGGCGCTCATCGCCATGATCTTTTTGGAGAGCGCCAACGTCTGCTCACGCGTGAGCACCGGACGCCCGTCGACCATTCGTTCTTCGAGGGGCGGAATCAGCAACCGCCGAGGACTAGAACCGGACACGGAGGCCGAGCTTGGTTTGGCGCCCCATGGAGGCAAAACTTGCGTCAGTGTCATTCTTGTAGCTGTTTCCCACATTTTGGAGTTGCAACGTACCTTCGACCATACGGTTGATCCGCTGCGACGCATTGAGGTCGGCCAACGCGTAGCCATGGTTCGTGGGGATGTAGGCCTGCAACGTGTATAAGGCCGACATGTTGTAGACATTTTGATTGAGGCGAATCGATCCGGGGTCGAGATGCTCAAGCAGCAATGGCGTCGCGCCACTTCTGAGGCTGCCGACACCGTTGATACTGAGTGACAACGTCGTCTTCGCGTTTGTATAGCTTGTCACCCATGCCCAAGTATGCTCTGGCAAAAAATCGAATGTGGAGCCTGGCGCATAGTATCGATAGAGAAAGCTTCCCGGCGGAAAGCGAAAGCGGAATGCCTCAGTCACCCCGATCACGCGGCTCTTGGTCCAGCTGTACGTTCCGTGCGTCGTGATCGGACCGACGCTCACGCTCCCTTGCAACTCCCACCCCTGATTGCGAATGCTGCCGATGTTCAGGTTTTTTTGTTCGAAGTGGTAGCCGTATCCAGCGGCGTCATACTGGTCCGCGCCACTCGCCGGATGTGGCGTAAAGGAACGGACGCTATCGAACGGCACCTGTGTAATGAGCGCATCGATGGTCTGATTGTATCGGGTGACGACGAGTGAGGCGCGCGTTCCCAAATACAGTTCGAGCCCCCCTTCTCCACCTTGTTGGAACTCGGGACTGAGCGACTCGTTCGGAAGGATCCAGTTATAATTTCCGTAGTCGAGCTCGACGGGGCCATAGAATACCGGAACGTACCCATACGCCGCCTCGAGCGTCATTGCCCGCTTCGAACTCGGCAAGGGCGGACGTGTCGAACGTCCATAGCTTCCGCGGAGCTTCGCGGTGATGGGACCAATGTCTTGCGTGTACGCAATCCCGTAGCGGGGCGCGTAATTGGGCTCCGCCTCCTTGCCGAAATCCGGATTCCACTCAGCCCGGAGTCCGTACGTCAGGAACAGATGGTCGATGAGACCGAGCTGTGTCTGCAGGAATGTGCCGGTGTTGTGGCCGGCCTGATGCGTTTCTCCCACGTTGACGAAATTGCCATTGAACGCGGTGGCGTTGCCATAGGTGAGCCCCGACGCATTTTTCCACCCATCGACGCCAAGGGTGACGGTCGCCTGCGCAAGCGACGTCACGGGGACATGTGCGGTCGTCGAATAATGCATCGAGTTCCGCCCGTCATGGATTTGATAGAGGTAGTTCAGACTATCGGTCGACCACAGATGTCCGGGCGCTCCCCGCGAGTCGAAGTCGCTGTTATCCAGGCCCAATCCCGCTTCGTGCGACCACCAACTGGTCGGGGCATACCCCAAGGTGACCCCTAGCGTCTGTCCCGTCAGCACCGAGGTCGTGCGACTCGAGTTCAACCCGAGCGTGCCAGAACTGACGTAATATCCCGTCCCTCCATCGGCGATGGCTGGCTGCCCCGCATCACCGAGCCGAAGGTTCTGGGTTGTCGTTCGCCGCAACGAGACGTCCGACGTCACACGCCCGATCGCCGTGGGAAGATCGATTTTGGCGCCACCGAATCCACCGAGCGCCGATTCCTGCTTGGCCGGGGTCCAGCGTCCGGTGTAATTCCACGACCCCCCAGCGTTGTAGGAAATGTGTCCATCGATCCCGCTGGCCTGCGCATTGTATTCGTGCTCCGGTGCGACGGCAGAGTTGAAATTGTTTTGGATCCACCCGTTGACGAGGGACACCGTCACTTGTGGCGTCGCCGTCGTCCCGCGTTTGGTGAAGATCTGCATCACCCCGTTGATCGCACCGGACCCATAGATCGTGCTGGCCTGGGGTCCCGTCAGAATTTCGATCCGTTCGATACTCTTCGGATCGATTTGCGCGAGATACGACGGGGCGGCCATTTCGACGCCGTCCACATATGTCTTGATCGCATTCGTATTCTGAAAGGACCCAACACCGGCGCTGGACTGCGAGAGCGCGGTCGCTCCACGTGAGTACATCCAGACTTGGTCGACGCGCGAGCCGGACGTTTGGAGTTGTGCGAAGACGCCAGGCACATCTCCGCGGAAAAGCTGGTCGATATGGGTGATGCCACGCTGTTCGAGATCCTTCGCGGTAATGACGGTGATGGCATTCGGGACCGCTTTGAGCTCGGTCGGAATGACAGTCCCGGTGACGATCACTTGATCGAGCGTGTTCAAACTTTGTGTGATCGCCACCTCCACGGAGGCGGTGGCACCATCTTCGACCGTGGCGGAGACAGTTTTCTTCGCGTATCCCACTTTGCGAACGACGACCTTGTGTGCTCCAGCCGAGACATTCGTCAAACGAAAGGAGCCGTCGCTTCCGGTCGCGATCCCGCGGGTTGCGCCGTCGAGCGCGACCGTGGCGCCCGCGATGGCTTGCTTCGACACCGCATCGGTGATATGTCCGGTAATGATGCCGACCGCTTGTTGGTCCTCGCCGGCTTCGGTGATGACGACACGTCCCATGATTGCGGGGACGGCCCTCAACGTGGTTCCCGAGAGCAACTGGGTCAACGCAGTTCCCAATGCGACTTTCGTGACACTCAGCGTGACCGGTGTCGTATACCGATCGAAAATTCCCGACCGATAGATGATCCGTGTTCCCGCGCTCGTCCCGAGCGCGTCGATCGCCTCTGACAAGGACTTGGAGGTAATCTGTACCGACACGAGACGTGACAACACGGACTCGGTCGTGGACGACTCGCGTGGCTCTGACGTCGCGGCGACCGTCTTTTGCGCAAAGACCGGCACCGACTGCGCCGCCAACAATACCATCAATCCCACCGTCTGACCCGGCCAATATTTCATCGTCCAACCTCCCTGTCAGGTGTATGTGTCCGTGGCGACTCTCGCCGGCTTGGCGCCGGAGATGCCGAAGAGCCGTTTCGCCTTCCTCGTCGCCCCAGCGTGACGAGCGTCGTGCTTCCATGCCGCTCGACGTCGAGCTGTGTGCCGAGTGCCAACTCGAGCACGTCCAATGCGTCCTTGGTCGTCGGGAAATCGAAGCGTCCCGACACCGTTTCTTTGAGGAGCGATGAATCGGCGACCGCGAATTGCAGTCCGTACCAATGTCCCATCATGTCCAACACATCGGGAACTGGCGTGTGTTGAAAGTCGAGATGGCCCCGCGTCCACTCGGTATACGACGTCACGTCGCCATTCGGCAACACCGTTGGCACGGAGTCAGAAACACGCGCCATCATCCCCGCGGTCAACGTGATTCGTCCACGGCGCGACTGCGTGTTCTGGCTCATTACTTTTCCATGGACCACGGCGATCTGCACGGTGGAATCGGTCGCATAACGACGCACGTCGAACGACGTTCCCAACACTTCCGTCGTGATGTTCCCCGTTTGGACCACAAAAGGAGCACCCGACACCGCCGCGACATCGAAGTACGCCTCGCCCGTAAGCGTCACCGCTCGGCGATGTTGGCCAAATCCTCCTTCGACGATCACCGTGGTTCCTGGCGCCAACGTCACCACGCTGCCATCCGCCAACCGAACGGTCGAACGCTCACCAATTCCCGTCGAATGGCGATGTGCCGGCGTACGTTGTACTTCCGGGGCCAGCATCAATCGGCCAATTCCAATGACCGCCGCGATCATCGCGATTGCACCAGCGATCGAGGCAGCGACGAAATGCCCGCCCCTTTTTGCCATCGGAGCGCGAACCATTCGTTGCCCAACGTGCGCCGATACCGAACGAGCACCTGTGAGCCGGCGTCGCGCAAATACGCCCCAAGCCTTTCGCGCGTCGATCGAATCGACGACCGGATAATCCAGCGTGCGCAAATGCTCGACGAGCCGCTGCTCTTCCGGATGCTCGGCCAGGTATGCCGTGATGATCGTCTGCTCGTTCGCGCTGGCGTCACCCGTCACGTAGCGGGCGAAGAGAGCATCCGTCACCGCGGGATCGTCCCCCAGCGGCGGAGAAGAAGAAATGGGCGTGTCGCTCATATCTCTATGAACGAGTGAGCGCCACAGTTCTGACACGAACTGCCGGAACTACATCTTTTTAGATTTTCGGGTCGGGTCCCAGGGCCGCCCGCAGCATTCGAATCGCCCGGCTCATCTGCTGCTGCACCGCCCCGGTTGACACGCCGAGGACTTCGGCCACCTCGTCATATCCCATTTCACGCTGGCAGCGAAGGATGATGACGTCCCGATACCGCTGGGGGAGCGCGTCGATGGCGCGCTGAATCCGTTGATTGAGGATGGTGTCACGCTCGTCCGTTTCGAGCGCTTCATCTGGCCGGAGTGGTACGGTCGTCAGTGCGTCGTAGCCACTCGCGTACTCGGTATCGAGCTCCTCTCGCCTGCGCTGCACCCGCAACACGTCGATCACACGATTCCGGACGATGGCGTACAGATACGCCTCGATCGTCGTTCGAACCACCCAATCCGTCCTGCGATCCCACAGCGCCGCGAACACGTCCGCCACGACTTCCTCGGCGACGGCGCCATCGCGAAGATACGCCGCCGCGAACGCCACGAGCGACGGGTAATGTTCGAGGAAGAGCTGCTCGAACACCGCCACATCGCCCGTCCGGATGGCCGCGACCTGATTCTGATCGTGCTCCGCTCGTAATGCGCGAGCATCCGCCGCCCGTTGGAGCGCAACTGCCGCTTCATGCGGCGATCTGTGCCGCGGCGTACTCGTACGGTCACCCGAGTCGGCGGCAAACAGGTAGAGCGGAAGAAGCGTCACGAGACAAGTATGATGTCGGGTCGTTTCTTGCGCCAGCAGAAGATCCAGGCGTGCGCAATTCCTGGGGTTACTGCCGCTGGATACTCGCGCCGTGGTCGCTAGCTTGGAACATATCCATCTAGCTTGGAGCATATCCATATGGATGATACCAACGACGCCCTATTTGCAGGGTCGGGAGAGACACGGGCGCGCTGCCGAGTGCTCGACTGGGCGTCGACGCCGCTGGGACCTGTGGCAGGTTGGCCGCAAAGCTTACGGACCGTGGTGAACCTCTGCCTGAGCTCCCCCGTCGCAAGTTTCGTCTGGTGGGGGCCAGCGTGCATCCAATTCCACAACGACGCCGCGCTCACCATCATTCGAGCCGGGTGCTCTGCTACGCTTGGCAAGCCCGGACGGATCGCATGGGCGGACATGTGGCCCGTCGTCGGTACGTCCGTTGAAAGAGTGCTCGCCACGGGCAAGGGAGTTCGGGACAATGACGTCCCGATGGTCCCTGACCACGAGGGAGCGAGAGGAATGGTCTGGTTTTCCGTTTCCTACAGCCCCGTGTATGACGAGCAGGGCGTCGTCGCCGGCGTGTTTTGCTCCATACTCGAAACGACGGCACACGTGCGCGCCGAGATTGTGCTGCGAGGGAATGAAGAACGGCAGGCATTTCTGCTCAAACTCAGCGACGCCCTACGGCCATTGGCCAGCAGTGCGGAGATGGAGCGCATCTGGATCGCGATCGAACGCGCCCGCGCGGAGGAAGCGTTGCGCGAAAGCGAAGAGCGCCTCAGTCTCGCGATCGAAATCGGAGAGATGGCCACTTGGGACTGGGATCTCCGCTCCGGAAAGGTGCGATGGAACGACCGCCACTTCTTGATGCAGGGATACGCCGCCGGCGAAGTGACCCCCAGCTACGAAGCCTGGGTTGCCCGTGTCCATCCAGAGGACCGGGAGGAAACGATCGCGCTGATTGAAAAAGCACGGGACGACAAGATCACCTACGTTCACGAGTTTCGGACCGTGCCTGTCAACGGCAAAGTCGTCTGGTGCTCGGCGCGAGGGCGCTTCTTCTACGACGCGGACGGCCAACCGTACCGTATGATTGGAGTGATGGAGGACATAAGGGTGCGGAAGGAAACCGAGGCCGCCTTGCACGTATTGAACGAAACGCTCGAGCGACGCGTAACCGCGCGTACCGCGGAGCGTGATACACTGCGTCGGCAGTTGGCCGAAGCGGAAGAGGCCGAGCGCCGGCGGCTCGCGCGAGAGCTGCACGACCAGCTCGGCCAGGAATTGACCGCGTTTCGTCTCGGCCTCGATGACGCGCTGCGGCTGGCTGCGACGCGTAACGGCCCAGGCGCGCCCACGGCACTCGTGGAACGCCTCACGAGTCTGCAAACCGTTGCTAATCATATGACGATGGCGGTGCGCTCGATCGCGATCGACTTGCGTCCGCCGGAATTGGATGACGTCGGACTCGGGAGCGCGATCGAAACGTACGTGCGTGAATGGTCATCTCGGTATGCCATCGCCGCGGAGGTCGAGACGAGCAGGTTGGAGGAGTCAACCATCGAACCGGATATCGCCTCGGCCGTCTATCGTATCCTGCAGGAGGCGCTGACCAATGTGGCGAAACATGCTGCCGCGTCCCATGTCAGTGTGATTGGCGGATGCTCCAATGGAGAGCTCCGCCTCGTGATCGAAGACAGTGGAAGCGGGTTCGATACGGACGCGCCACGCAACACAACCCTCGGACGCCAACTCGGTGTGGCAGGAATGCAAGAGCGTGCCGCATTGCTCAAAGGTACAGTCAGCGTCGAATCGACCCCGGCGATCGGAACCACAGTATACATTCGCATCCCCCTCGAGGACGCGCCTCGAACGCCAGCGTCGGACTGACGGGGAGCCAACGGCGCCAATCGAGCGACCGTGGTCCCCCAGTATATTTCCCTCTCGTGGGTTGAGACCAGAATCACCACCTCCCCGAGCATGCGCCAGCGTACGATTGCCCTAGCCGCCCTTCTCCTCCCGACCGGCGCATGCCGGCACCCCTCCGGGAACACGACCGCCGTCGGTACCCTCGAGATCGTCGAAGTCGACGTCGCCCCCGTCTCGGCGGGACGCGTGACACGGGTTCTCGTCGACGAAGGCGAAATGGTCCGGGCGGGAGATACGCTCGCCATCCTGGTTCAGCCATCGTCCAAAGCCGACATCGCCGGTCAGGCGGCATCAGTCAGTGCCTCGGAAGCGACCTTGCGCGAAGTCGAACGCGGCCCACGGAATCCCGAAATCGAGCGCGCCCGGGCAACCCTCCGTGGAGCCGAAGCGAACGTTACACAATCAGCGTCGGATTTGGCTCGACTGCGTCCACTCGCGGACAAACAGATCGTCAGCCGGCAACAGCTCGATGCCGCAATGGCCGCGGTAAAGGTCGCCACGAATCGGCGCGACGAAGCCCGCGCCTCGTTGCGGTTGCTCGAGCAAGGATCGACACCGGAGCAGATCGCCGCGGCCAAAGCACGTGTTGGCACGGCGCGGGCGGCGTTGGCGGCAACACAAGCCGTCGCCGGCGATCTGGTGCTGACGGCGCCAGTCGCGGGCGTCGTGACCTCACGAAACGCGGAGCCGGGAGAGGTGTTGACGCCGGCCGAGCCGGCGATCACGCTGGGCGACGTCACTCGGCCGTGGGTGCGCGTGTATGTGAACGAACAGGTGCTCCCGGCGATTCACGTCGGAGACACTGTGCATGCCACGTTGGATGGCGTCCCCAATCGCACCTTTGCGGGACGTGTGGTCGCCATCAATCCCCACGCGGAGTACACCCCGCGCGTCGCACTGACCGAAGACGAGCGCGCCGATCTCATGTTCGGCGTCAAAATCCAATTTGCCGACACGTCGCGGACGTTGAAGGCCGGACTTCCGGTGACCGTCACATTCGCCAACACGCCGGCAGACCGTGCATCGGCGGGCCGCCGGTGAGCGAACGGTCTCCATCCGCTGTGACATCGCCCCCATCCACGTCTTCCAACGCCGTTGCCACGACGCATCTCCGGAAAGTCTTTGGCGGATTGACTGCGGTAGACGATCTCACGCTGACCATCGAAGCCGGGACGGTTTTCGGCGTCCTGGGTCCAAACGGCTCGGGAAAGACCACGACGATTCGCATGTTGTGTGGCTTGGTCCCTCCCACTTCCGGAGACGCAACCGTCGCGGGACTCGACGTCCGTACCGACGCGGAGGCGATTCGTCGCTGCATCGGCTACATGTCGCAGCGATTTGGATTGTATGATGATTTGACGGTCGGCGAGAATTTACGTTTTTATTCAGCGGTGTATGGCATTCGCGGCGCATCAGGCGCGGCGCGGCGGCAACAGATTCTGGACGACTTTGGATTGACCCAACGCAAAGACGATTTCGTTGGAACGTTGAGCGGCGGATGGAAGCAACGTGTCGCCTTGGCGTGTGCCGTCGCCCACGATCCGAAAGTCCTGTTTCTCGACGAGCCGACCGCCGGGGTCGATCCCGCCGCACGCCGAACCTTTTGGGAACGGATTTATACGATTGCGCAACGCGGTACGACCATCATCGTCACGACGCATTATATGGATGAGGCCGCACGGTGCCAGCGACTCGCCTTTCTCTCGCGTGGGCATCTCATCGCCACCGGGACGCCGGATGAAATCACTCGGCACTTCAATCAGCCGACGCTCGAAGACGTCTTCATCCGGCTCCAGGAGCAGGATGAAGGCACTCCGCAACACGCGACGGACGGGGCGTCCCGATGAGCATTCGCGATCGCATTTTGGCGCTCCCACTCTGGCCGATGCTTCGGAAGGAGTTCATCCAAATGCGCCGGGACCGGTTGACGTTGGCGATGATGCTGGGACTTCCGATGATCCAGCTGATTTTGTTCGGCTACGCGATCCAGACCGAAGTCCGGCACCTTCCAACGGTGGTGCTCGATCAATCGAGAACGGCGGAAAGTCGGGCGCTGATCACGGTGCTCGAACAGACGCAGAATTTCGACATCGTTGGAACTGTTGTTGATCGCGCGGCGCTCAAGCAGCGGTTCGATGCGGGGGTCGTAAAAGCGGGCATTATCATTCCTCCCGAGTTCGAGCGCGACGTCAAACGTGGCCGAACGGCGACGGCCCAAGTCGTGATCGACGCTGCTGATCCTCTGGGCTCCAGCGCCGCGATCTCGGGGGCGTCGCTGGCGGCGACGGTCCGCGCGTCGCAGATTGTCGCCGAACAACATCCTGGAGCGCCTGGGCTCACGACACCGGTGCTCGACGTCCGCGTGCGGCCGTGGTACAACCCTGCCCTGCGTACGGCCGTGTACATCGTCCCGGGTATCATCGGGGTACTACTGTCGTTGACGATGCTGCTCATTACGAGCATGTCGGTCGTCCGCGAGCGGGAGCGTGGGACGTTCGAGCAGCTGGTGGTCACGCCGATTGGGAAGACGAGTATGATGCTCGGCAAGCTCCTCCCGTTTGTCATCGTGGGGTATGTGCAGATGACGACGGTGTTGGCGCTCGGGTGGCTGCTGTTCCGCGTGCCGCTGCACGGAAGCTTGATTCTCCTCTATCTCATCACCTCTGGTTTCATCCTAGCCAACCTGGCGCTCGGGCTCTTGGTATCGACCATTGCCCGAACGCAGGCGCAGGCGATGCAGCTTGGATTCTTTCTTCTGCTTCCGAATATCCTACTTTCCGGTTTCATGTTTCCGCGTGAAGCGATGCCGGTCCCGGCGCAATGGATTGGCGGGATCTTGCCGCTGACGTACTATCTCCAGGTCTTGCGCGGGATTTTGTTGCGCGGGATCGGCATCGAGTATTTGTGGCAGCAGACGATCGTGTTGTTCGGGTTTGCGGTGGTGTTGGTGACGTTGAGTGTGTTGCGGTTCTCGAAGACGGTCGAGTAAGGCACACTACACGGCATCGTTGAGCGCATTGAAATTGAAGTCCTGTACCATCAACGGTGGCACGACCATCGGAGGACGTGGCCAGGAGATCGTCCGGGACGCAGAGCGCTCATACGGGCTTGGCGGCGTATATCCAAAGGCGGCGCGAACCGCCGGTCCCAACCCTTGCAATCGATTCAAGAAGAAGAAGGGAGACTCCAAAAACCGGAAGTTTTTCACAGGACGATCGATCTTTCCATGCCTGACGAGGAAACACCCGTCACGCGTCACGCCGGTCGTCATGCATGTCGATTGATCCAGCATGTCGACACTCGAAAAGCGGTTGACGTAGATCCCGTCATCACAACGGGCAATCATCTGTTCGATCGACTCGTCGCCCCCCTGCATGTGTAACGAGTCCGCATGAGTCGAGTATTGCTTGCCGTGCTCCATGGCACCGAAGATGTCGTACTGCAAGTTCTCGAGGACCCCTTGCTTGATCCACGACATCGCCGGTGTCGCACACGGACTGGTGAAAGCCGACCCACCGAGAATGTAGGGACTATACCCGCCCATAGGATCAGCGGGATCGGACCAAATGTCGATTCGTGGATCGAACACACGCTGCCGGAGCTTGTTTCCACGCGGCTTTCTGGAGAATCCCGTGTGTCCCAAATCCGTGGAGTAGGCTTCGAGCTCATCCCCAAGAAACCGCATGATTTGCGCGACCGCGGCGGGGCCGAGGATCGCGGTGCGGCGCCCCGGTTCGATGGCGGTGGGATTGGCGCCACGGAGCGCGAGATCGATGGCCTGCGCCGCAATCGTTTCACCATTGACAGACGCCCAGTTTCGCTCGGCTTGCCCCGCCCATCCGGAAGACTTTCCATCCAGAGTTCTGGCGGTCACCGTAACTTCGCTGTCCGTCTCTTCGTTCATTCCCCAAAGTCCGTCCTTGCTGAGGACTCCATCGACCTGCGCCATGAGCCCGACGAAACTCGATCCACGGAGCTTGGCTTTGGCGACGGTAGCCAGCACCTGCGGCACGATGGTCGCACGAACGTGTTGCATCGCCTCGACGGTCGATTCGTGCCAAAGGCGCGTTTGGACGAACGTATCCTGGACATACCGCTCCGGGAGAATCTCGATGTCATACCCCATTCCTTCTCTTGCGATCGCTTCGCATCGCTCGATCGCCGACCGGAGCGTCGTGTCGTCGAGCTGATTCGTCTCGATCTGCGCGCCGGCGCGTGCGCCGAAACGCGTGCTGATGTCGATGCGCAACTCATCACCATCGTCCGAGGTCAGCATCTGCCCGTTGGCCACGCGAGTGATCACCCGCGCCGTATGACGGACATTGACGCTCGCGACATCGGCTGACGTCATACCGAGGATGCGGGTGCAGAGGGAGCGGAGCTCGTCACGGGTCATGACGGGACGTCCGGCGGCAATCCGGGTTTCGAACATCGGGATGTGCATCAGTGGCGTGGGAGATAATATTTGTTCACAATCACGTTGGCTTCCTTGAACAGTGCCGCCGGGGCGGATGTCGTTTGTATGACGCTGCGCCAGGGATAGCCTTTGTCGGTTTCGGTAGTCGCGTCGTAAACTGTCCCGCGATCGCCCACGGCGACGAGGGAATTCCAGAATGGACGGGCCGTATACTGAAGGTTGTTCCCTTCGATCCGTCGCACGATCTTCCCTTTGTCGATTTCCAGGACGACACCCGTGAATGGCGTACCACAGGGGAGCTCACCCGAGGCGAACTGCGGATCGCTTTGGAAATACGTTCCATCTCGCACGAGGATCCCCCTGCCCATCGCCTTACACAGGTCGTCGAGGGTTGCCCGGCTCGACGACGGCTCCATGACGAGATGCGGGGCACGAATGAGCACAGGATGATCGGCTTCTGGCGCATACGCGCAGCCGGTCGAGTGCGTCGCCGTCGCGGCGTTCTTGGCGGCACCGAGCGTATTGAGCGCGGCCGCGGTTTGACGGGACGTGTGATAGTTCACGAGCGTCCCGCGCTGAACGACGGGATATGCGCTCGTCACGACACCCTCATCATCCCACTTCACGGCATTGGCGGTTGGCAACCCGCGGTGGGCGGTGACAGTGAGTGCCGGACTCGTCATCACTGTTCCGAGCAGCGTCTCGGGCGGTGACAACACCGTCGGCCCGGCAGCATCTCCGTCGTAACCCAAGGCCCGATCCGCTTCGAGTCCGGACCCGAAGAACAGGCTCAACGCGATCCCACACGTCCGGCCGTCGAAGATGACGGGATAGCGACCAACATCCAACTTCCGGCGGGGCAATGCCGCGAACCTCGCCGCCTCCTCCGCGAGCTCGGTGATTTGCTCTTGACGCTCGGCGCCCACGACGGTTTCATACCCCCCGGACATGGCTGAGAAGTGCGGCAACGTGAGTCTGACCCCTCCCATCCCAAACCATGACATGACGTCGAACTTCGGCTCCGCGCGCCAGAAGGTCTGCGTCGTCAGCCCTCCTTCACTGGACGCGAAGACGCGTGTTTCGCGTCGCCAATTGAATGATGCCTCGCCGCCGCCGCTATGGTTGACCCGTTGCGCGGCTTCGCCGAACGCGTTGAGCAGCGCAGCTTGGTTTTCGAACGGGATCGTGAACGGATCAACCGTAATCGGCGTCGCCCATTCTCCCGTCACAGCTGGCGTGGAAACGCGGTCGACCCGTTCCGTCATCAGCGGAGCGTACCCCCGCGCGCCATTCACGGCCCGGATCGCGGCCGTCGTCACGGCGTCGGCCGACGGGATTTCTCCATGCGCAAACGCCCACGCACCATCCACGATGACGCGGACCCCATAGGCGAAGGTAGTGTGCATGGAGACCGCGGGGACTCCAAACTGGAGGGAGACAAACAGGGTATGTTGTTCCGCCACCCGGACGTCCGCATAGGATGCACCGGCGTGCCGCGCCGCATCGATCGCGTTCGCCGCGAGCTCTTGCAAGGTCTTGGCGGGGAGCGCCGCGGGGAAGAATGCGTCAGCCGCACGCCCAGACCGAAAGACGTCAGCCGACAGCCGAATGACGCTCGCCGGCTGGGCAAACATTCGGCGGGTGGCGAATACAGTACCGGCGAGCGACAGAGATGTCGTCGCGATGAAATTCCGGCGACTCAGAATGGACATAGCCAATGAAGCAATTATTGGGAGAGGTGTGTACGTGCGGCAGCCTCCCGCCGCAGAAATTGGATCGTGATTCCCAACTGACGCTCCGCCTCCGGAGAGCTTCCCACTGAGAGGTGACGGATGATCCCGCGTCCGTCAACGACCCACACGGTTGGTTTGGACACGTACGGGTAATGCCGCCAGTTCGGGCCGCCGTCGATCGGCGTGTATCCACCGTCGACGTTGGTCGCTTTCGTCGCCTTCCAAATCGCGATGGGAAGCGTGAGGTGAAGGTGATCGAGAAAGACCTTGTTGAGCTGTGCAATCTCCGTATCCACAGGGACGAGGCGGTTTCCCCAAAAACCGTCCGTGTTAGTCACGAAGATCGGCTCGATGTCCGGAAACTGCCGTTTCAACCGTTGCAATGTGTAGGATACCGTGATGCACCCAGGGCAGTTGTACGACGCGAACAGCAGGACATGGATTCGCCCGTCGTCCACCGGCACGGTCGCGGAATCCCTGGTCGGACGATTGAGCCAATAATTCGAGACGATCGGCGCTCCCTTGGTCCCCAGCAGCGCACTCCCTCGCAGATAGATCGAGAGCTCGTTCTCACTGGCTCGTTGATGATCGAGATACTCGGAGTCGAGCGCGACGATGGCGCTCGGAGCCTTGACCTCTTGCCGGAGAATGGTGTTCAGCCGATCGATCTTCGCTTGTCCCCCGGGCTGACCAGTAAGCGCGTCGACGGTAGGGATGTACAAATCGTGAATCCCGTTCGGATATACGGCGATGAGGCGATCTTGATACGGGATCGTCGGAAGTTGCTCGATCGCGTGAACGCCATGCCGGACGACGTCGTCGCTCCGGCCAAGGAGGTAGTACGCCTGTACGAGTGCTTGCTCCCCCAGCCACCGGTATATGGCCACCGTGTCGCCTAGTGCGTTCAGCTGCGCCAGATAGTGTTCCGCGATCGGCAATCGCTCTGGAAATGCGGGATCGGCAAACGCTTGTAGCGCGGCCACGAGCGTGTATGCCTTCGCCGCAGCCGACAGCCCCGGTGTTGCCAATCGCTCGGCGAATTGCCGTTGGGCATACTGCACTTGATTGGCGACGATGCCAATACGTCCTGAGGGATCGAGCTGAATTCCACGAATGGGGGTGCGCTGCGCTTCGACAAGCCACTGTGCCGCGGCGGCGGCAACCTCGTGCTGGATCGAGTCCCGAGGGAAGCTCAAATAGTCGAATCCCAAGGGCGTGATCAATCGCGACCGGCGTGCGCGAACGTGATACCCTGCTTCCGCCGGGGACAGGGGAAGATCCTGCACGGCCGTGCCATGCATCGACACCGCCGGCGGAGCGAGCTGTGCCCGAGCAGGGGAAGCATCCAGGAAGAGAAGAATCCCGCTGGATATGAAGGCGACGACTGCTGCCGTGGTCGTCGCGTACGATTGCCGCGTTGTCATGATCATGTCTTATCGGAGCCGAATACGAAGCCCCGCCTTCATCTGCCGCCCCATGACGGCGATCCACGAGAGCTCGTCTTCAGGATATTGATTCGTCAAATTGTGCACCTCGAGCACGCCGTCGACCCATGGTCGGAACCGCTGCGAAACGGTGAAATCCGCGAGTGTGTTGACCGGATTCGTGTTGAAGTACCCGGCGTCGAATCGCCACACATTCTGTTGCAAGCGTACAGAACCCGAGAGATGCTCATCGTAGAACTTGGAGCCGTTGTTCCACACCCTCCCCGAGCCATTGAATGACAGCGACGCTGTGGTGCTGGCACGCGCATAGGTGAAGGTGGTAGCCCAGGTATGTTCCGGCAAATATTGGAACGTTGCCCCGGGGCGGTATTGGAACCACGGATACCGGTTGAAGGGCATCAACGCCTTGTAGTGCGGATCGGAACCGATCGTTCGGCTCTTCGTCCAGCTGTACGTCATGTGCGTCATCAGCGGGCCGGTAGTCAAGCTCCCTTGCAATTCCCACCCTTGATTCCGCACGCTGGCCACGTTGACGCTCCTCCCGACCCAGGCATATGTATACCCGGCGGCGTCAGCGCTCGAGCAAATGTTCTGCGCCTGATAGAAGATTCGAATGACATCCGCGCACGTGAACACTCCATAAAACAGCGGATGCGGCTGCACCGACCTGACGCTATCGATCCCGAGCACATTGGCGATGAGTCCATCCACGGTTTGGTTGTAGTGCGTCACGACGAGCGAGGCGTGATTGCCGACATAGACCTCGAGCCCGCCTTCCCCGCCACGCTGGTATTCAGGGCCCAACACCGGATTCTCCAACCGGGTATCATAGTTTCCGTACACCGAGCGTAAGCTGTTACTGGTATTCGGCACCGATTGTTTGACGGACACGCCCGGCGGACGCGTCGACCGCCCATACGCGCCGCGTACCTTGGCCGTGATGAGGCCGAACTCCCGCGTATATGCGATCCCATAGCGTGGTGCATAGTTGGGTTGTGCATCCTCGCCGAACGTGGGATTCCATTCCGCCCGCAACCCATAGGTCACGGACAGCTGATCCAAGAGGCTGAGCTGTGTTTGGACGAAGCCGCCGCGATTGTGGCCGGGTTGCCGCGCCATCGTCGTGGGCGGGGTGATGTTCCCTGTCAGCGAGAGGGAACTCCCATCTGCGCGGGTCACGAGGTTGTCCCACCCATCAACCCCCACGGTCGCAGTCATCTGCGCAACGCCCGTCAATGACGCCCGCGCCGTGGTCGTGTACCGGATCGAGACACGATCGGTATGGGACTGTGAATACTGCAGCAGCGTGTCGCTCGTATATCCATATACGCGCCCCATCCCTCGCTGCTCGACGTCTTCTCCATCGTGACCGAGCGCGAGATCGTGGGACCACCACGACGTCGGAGCGTATGTCAGTGATAGTCCGAGGGTTTGCCCACTCAGCTCATACCGCGTTGGATTGATCGGGACACTTCGGGAATCGGGCCCGTAGTAGCCGATGTCCCCCAGATACGAGCGCCCCTGACCATAATCGATCTTCTGCGTATTTTGCGTCGTCGTCCTGCGCAATGTCACATCGGCCGTCATTGCACCGACCGTGGTCGGGAGCGTCAAGCGAGCACCTCCGAAACCGCCGAATCGCGTCATTTGTTTGGCCGGAGTCCATGGACCCATGTATTCCCACGATCCACCAGCGTTGTACGAGAGCCGTTCCTCGACGCCGTTGATTTGCACGCGGTCGTCATGTTGTGGCGTCAGCGCCGAGCTGAAGTTGTTTTGGATGAGCCCACTCATCAGATCGAGTGTGAGCTCTGGGCTCGATGATACGCCCCGTTTGGTGAAGATCTGCATCACGCCGTTGAGAGCGTTCGATCCGTAGATCGTCGAGGCTTGCGGTCCGGTCAGAATCTCGATCCGCTCGATACTTTGGGGATCGATCTGCGACAGGTATTTCGGGTCGGCCATCTCGACGCCATCGACATACGTCTTGATGGGATTCGTTCCCGACGAGGTCCCCGCACTGTTCCCGCTGAGCGCCGTGGCGCCACGAGAGAACATGAACACCTCATCCAATGGCGAAGCGCTCCCCCGGATCGCCGCGAACAGTCCAGGGACGTCACCCCGGAAAAGCTGCTGGATCTGTGTAATTCCGCGTTGCTCGATGTCTTTGGCCGTGATCACGGTGATCGCGTTCGGGACGGCTTTGAGCTCGGTGGGAATCACCGTTCCTGTCACCACTACTTGATCCAACGCGTTGACGCTCGGCTCAAGTGTCACGTTGGCCGTCGTCCCTTCCCCGTCGCGAACCGTCACGGTCACGATCCGCTTCGTGTACCCGAGCAACCGCACCGTCAACCGGTGCTCCCCCGCGGCCACATTCGTGAGACGATACGTACCATCCGCGGCTGTCACGCCACCGGTATGCGACTCATCGACGGCGACCGACACCCCTTGCAGGGGGCGCTGGCTCCGCGCGTCGGTCACGGTCCCGGTCACGACGCCCCCTGCTGCCAGCGGCGCCACACGTGCCTCGATCCCGATCAAATCATCTTTGATCGGCACGACCATCAATGGCGTCCCGGCGAGAAGCTGATCGAGCACCGCGCCAAGCGCGCGCTTCGAAGCATGAATGGTGACAGGCGCCGTTACCGCGCTCACGACCTCACGCTGGAAATGAATCCGCACCCCCACCTTCGTCCCGATCGCCAACAACGCATCCGCGAGCGGCTGCTGCTGGATATCGATCGTCACCGGACGTCCCAACACACGCGATCCCATGCTCGTTGTGGGCTTTGCCGACGTTGCCACTTGCTCGTGTTGCGCAATACTCACGGACGCAGGGAGGAGCAGCGCGGCCACGACGGCCACGCTGCGGAGTCGTACTCGGGAATGCTTCATCGTCCAACCTCAGGAAGAGAGAGAGAGGTGTCACGAACGCGCTCCCGGACGGGGGCGCGTGTCGCGTGTGGCGGTTGTGGGCGGAGCGTGATCACCGTTCCTTCGATGGTGAATGTGACGTGGAGGAGCCGCCGGAGCTCGGACAGTGCATCTTCTGCGTCGTTCACGTTGAACGTCGCATACACGTGACGCTTCGCGACCGTAGAGTCGACGAGCTTGAATTGATAGCCATACCACCGGCTGAGCGTCGTGAGCACGACCGGCACCGCGGCATCTTTGAATACGAGCTGCCCTCGGGTCCAGGCCGCGTCGTCGGCGTGAACAGGATCATCCGTGGTCACGGCACCAGAATCGGTGACCTGACCGCTCATCCCCCCTGCGAGCACGACGTCTTCCGCACCCACGCGGGCAGTGGTCATCGCACGGACGTTCACGCGACCTTCATGAACGGCGACGCGACTGGCTCCCTCATCCGGATATTTGCGCACGACGAATTGCGTCCCCAACACATGCACTTCGGCGTTGGCGGTGCGGACGATGAAGGCCCGGTCCGACC